>Ga0105046_10007532_pt1 | contig 17141 bp, 11 predicted proteins | sample MAT03_FD_78385 | JGI IMG/M metagenome (GOLD analysis project Ga0105046, IMG submission 78385) | Freshwater microbial communities from Lake Fryxell liftoff mats and glacier meltwater in Antarctica - MAT-03 (megahit assembly) | ecosystem: Environmental > Aquatic > Freshwater > Ice > Liftoff...
CAGGATGTTTTGCCTTCATGCTATCGATCCATTGTTTTTCAAGATAATTCTGATAGTCTGAAATCACTGCACCGCGAGCTTCATCAAACGTTTTTTCCCTTGGAGTTTCAATGGCGTCTACAACGATGTAGTTCAGTCTGTTATTGTAGTCTATGGTATATGCTCCCGGTTTCCATTCCTTGAGCAAATCTATGGTTTTGTTTTCCTCTTTCTGAAAAAGTCCCTCAGTCACATTCAGACTCAAAGGCTCTGAAGCAGAAGCCAGTCTCTCCATAATTTTGGGAGAATTGGAATACACTTTGAAAGCCACTCTACGGCTGTCTTCCGGTTTGGCAAGGAAATGTGATTTTCCGGAATCTTTGACGATAATTCTGGAGCGATCCACACCCAGACTAACCAGGGAGTCAACCACATGATTGGCTCTTTTCAAAGAAACAGAAGCCTTCTCATCTTTGGCTGCAAAACTATGAATCTCCAGTATGAGCGATTTATCCCTCTTGATGTTATCTGCATGGGTTTTCAAAGTCAAGCCATTGATTATTCCAATTTCCTTGTTCTTCTCTTTAAAGCGAACCGGTTCAAAACGAAGGTCGGTCACTTCAAACTTACCGGCAGCCAGCTTAGCTTTTACGTTATCCAACGCTTTCTGATTGGCAGCAGAATAGATGCTTGCTTTAATTCTCTGGTTCCAGGTATACTTTCCTTTGTTTTCAGAATGAAATTTCTTGAGGCCTGCGGTATCTTCCAGCGCCTTTGTCCACACTTTCTGATCCATTAAGGTGAAAAGCAGGATTCCATCCCGGTATTCTTTTACCAGCATTTTGTAATCCTCGTATTTTTCGGTCAGGTGGCTTTCTTCGTAATCAAGAAGTGCTTCATCCTCAAAATCCTTGAATAAAAGCTTCAACTGATAGTCCAGCGCTTTTGATTTATTGGCTTGTTGTTTTTTCTCTGCTGACTTCCAGAAATCGCGTAGCAGATATTTTTTTTCCTTAATGGTTAAAATAATTTCATCCAGCCTCTTATCGGACATATCGTATTTCCATTTGCCGTTTGCCAGATTAGTATCACCTTTAGAGAACGCATAAGACATAAGAGCTTTATTTTCAATTACACCATTCTCTTTTCGGAGTCTGTTTAACAATACAGATTTGTTGAGTTCCGATCGGGAATCTTTTGAAACTTTGGTTTCCAGTGACGATTTCAAATCTTCAAAAGGCTCAAGCAGTTTCCGGTTTTTGAGTTTTACAATGTGCCATCCAAATGGAGTTTGAAAGGGTTCTGAAAAACTACCCGTATCTTTTAAAGCAAAAGAGGCATTTTCAAAAGAAGGCACCATTGTACCTGTTCCAAAAGCAGGCAGAACGCCACCCTTGGTTTTTGAATCTGCATGATCCGAAAACTCAAGTGCAAGGTTTGAAAAATTCTCACCCTGCTTCAGCCGACCATAAATATCATAGATTTTTTTTCGGGCTGCCAGTGAATCTTCAGTCGGCATACCCGGATTGGCCCTGATCATAATATGGGCTACGGTGATTTGTCCCTGAGACATTCTTCTATCCAGCACCTTTAGCAAATGGTAACCAAATTGGGTGCGGACCGGACTCGAAATTGCACCTTTTGCTGTTTTATACGCTATGTCTTCAAATGGATACACCATTTGCATAGCAGTGAAAAATCCCAGGTTTCCGTCATTGTATTTTGCAGATGGATCTTCTGATTTATCTTTTGCAATCTTTTCAAAAGATTCACCTGCCAATATTTTCTTACGGATGTCCATGATCTTATTGTAGGCGATCAGGGTATCTTTTGGATCCGCTTTTGGATCGCATTTAATAAGAATATGAGAGGCATTCACTTCTTCCTTCATTCTTTCATACGCCTCGCTAACCAGTTTTTGGGTTACGGACTTATCTGTCAGATACGGTTTTGCCAATTGCTTCCGGTATCCTTCCAGTTCTTTTTTGAAAGAATTGGTGGTGTCAAGGCCTTCCTTCTCGGCATCCATTACCTTGAGTTTGAAATTCACATAGAGGTCAACGTACTCCCGAACACTTTTGTCGGTGTTGGCGTCTCCGGTATTGGAATTGTTTTTATTGTATACGTACCTGAATTCACGAAACGGAACTTTGGTTGTACCAATAGAAATAATGGGTTTTTCATCGTCCGGATTTGTGACAATAGCAGTTTTCGCTGCAGTGGTTGCTGGACTTTTCTTACCAGTAACTTTAGGTTTCTGTGCCTGGGCCTGTATAGCAACCAGTGACGAAATACAAAAAACGAGTTGTAATCTTCTGAAATTCACGGTCTATTATGTTTCTTCTATGCGTTTAAAAAATGCGGTGCAAGATTAGTAAAAAAAGCGATGCAAACCGCAGCAAGAATAAAGTGAATCCATCTGAATGAAAAGGATTCTGAATAAACCCATTCTTCATCATACCAAATCAAACGAATTGCTTTCGATTTTTATGTCTGAAAGGCGGCTTTCTTTTGTTTATTTGCGCATCAAATCAACCGTATTCTATGAGAGTAGCCGCCATTGATATCGGCTCTAATGCCATCCGACTTCAGGTTTCAAGCATCATCCGTTATAATGAAAGGGATACCATTAAAAATCTTGAATATGTACGTTTTCCATTGCGATTAGGTCAGGATGTATTCAGCGAAGGACGGATTCTGGAAGCAACAGAAGAAAAATTTATAAAGTTAATGACCGCCTTCAAGATGCTTCTGGATTTGTATGAAGTGTCTTCTTACCGGGTTTGTGCTACATCGGCTTTTCGGGAAGCAAGCAACGGTGTTCAGATTGCCAACCGCGTTTTTGAGGAATGTGGTATGCCATTGGAAATTATCAGTGGTGATGAAGAAGCCAATCTGGTGAATAAGGCAATTTTTAAATTCCTTGACCATAATAATTACCTTCACATTGATGTAGGTGGAGGAAGCACAGAACTCAACCTTTATGTGAACAAAGAAAAAGTAGCATCACACTCTTTTCAGCTGGGTTCGGTGCGAAACATGACCCATGCTGAATTTCCGGAAGCCTGGGTCAAACTGGAAAGATGGATTCAGGAAGAAGTACGTAAAGAATATTATCCTGTTACTGCCATTGGTACCGGAGGAAACATCAATAAGCTTTTTGATTTATCCACCGTAAAAAATAAAAAGGCGAAATCCATTACACTGGGAGAGCTCAGTTCAGTCCACTTTCTGGTATCCAGAATGAGTGTGGACGAAAGAATTAACCAATTGATGCTCAATCCAGACAGGGCCGATGTGATTGTTCCGGCATCTGAAATATATCTGCATGTGATGCAAAAGGCGAAAGCCAAGAAAATAATCGTTCCGGATCTGGGTCTGAAAGATGGGATTATCGAATCTCAATACGACCTTGTGAAAGATAAAATACCCCATGTTGTCTCACCAAATTAGATTCTAAATAATAGTTCAAATGAGTAATTCGAAATCGGTTTATATTGTATCGGCCGTGCGTACTCCCATTGGTAGTTTTGGAGGTGTATTATCCTCGTTCACAGCCATTCAATTGGGAAGTACTGCCATTAAAGGAGCCCTGGATAAAGCAGGTGTATTGCCCACGGATGTAGAAGAAGTTTTTATGGGAAATGTAGTGTCGTCCAATCTTGGACAGGCTCCTGCCAGGCAGGCTGCGCTTGGGGCCGGCATTCCTGACTCGGTTCCCTGCACTACGGTAAATAAAGTCTGCGCCTCTGGCACAAAAGCCACCATGTTTGGTGCTCAAGCCATTATGTTGGGTCAGGCGGATGTGGTGGTATGTGGTGGAATGGAAAGCATGAGTAATATTCCATACTATATTCCTAAAGCCCGGTTTGGATACAAATACGGTAACGGCGAATTGGTGGATGGTTTGGATAAAGATGGCCTTCAGGATGTGTATCAACGAAAAGCTATGGGTGTTTTTGCCGATGCTACGGCTGCCAAATACGACATAAGCCGGGAAGCTCAGGATGCATTCGCCATCAATTCCTACAAGAAATCCGCAGCGGCAACGGCATCCGGGCATTTCAAAAATGAGATTGTGCCAGTTTCAATTCCACAAAAGAAAGGAGATGTACTACTACTCACAGAAGATGAGGAATTTAAAAATGTATTCTTCGATAAAATACCTTCACTAAGGGCGGCTTTTACACCGGAAGGCACAGTGACGGCGGCAAATGCATCTACAATTAATGACGGTGCAGCGGCCCTGATACTTGCCAGTGAAGAAGCTGTAAAGCGATTAAACCTGAAACCCATCGGTCGGATTGTCTCTTTTTCAGACGGAGAACAAGCACCCGAATGGTTCACCACTGCGCCAACCATTTCTGTTCCAAAAGCGATTAAGCTGGCCGGACTGCAGATTTCGGACATCGATTATTTTGAAATTAATGAAGCCTTTGCGGTAGTTCCATTGGCCTTTGAAAAGATACTGAACGTATCAGATGATAAGATGAACATCCTGGGAGGGGCCGTTTCTTTAGGACATCCTCTTGGGGCTTCCGGAGCAAGGATAATTACCACCTTATGCAATGTGCTTCAAACAAAGAATGGCCGGTATGGAGTGGTAGGTATTTGCAATGGTGGAGGAGGATCTTCTGCCATGGTAATTGAACGAGTGTAGTAAAGAATATAAGCAGATGGCAATACAATGGAAAACCGGACTCATCAGTCAGGGACCTTGCCAGCTAGAGTATAAATTTACAAGCCATCCGGGAAAACCCTGGATGGTTTTTTTACATGGTTTCGGACAGGATTTCCGGGCGTTCGAACCGATGTATACCGTTTTGAATGAACACTTTTCATTCCTTTCTCTCAATCTGTTTTTTCATGGAGAAAGCAGTCTGGAAGGAACTGGTCCTCTTCTGCCCGAAGATTGGAAAGTACTAATTGAGGATTTGTTTGAAAAGCTCGAAATTGACAAAGCACTCTGGATGGCCTATAGCATGGGGGCAAAATTTACATTGACATCGTATCAGCTTGTTCCCCAACTGTTTTCGGGAATTACCATTCTGGCACCCGATGGTGTGGTGATGAATCCGTGGTATGGCTTTGCGACCCAAAATGCGTTTGGAAGATTCTGTTTATCCGCAAGCCTCAGGTATATTCCGCTTTTCCGCTATTTGGTAATTCTTCTGGGCCGGATTGGCGTTGTGCGACCTTCGTTGGGAAAGTTTGCCACGGGCCAGTTAGCGACCCGGGAAAGTCGCAAGCTGGTTTTGGATGTGTGGCTTCGGTTCCGGAAAATCTGGCCAACCGAATCAATCTGGCGTGGACATCTAAAGAAAGATCCGATCCCGGTCATGATTGTCCTGGGCAAATACGACACCATCATGTCAAAGAAGAAATTCCAAAAAAAGAGGGAAGAATGGAAAGAGGTTCAATGGCTGGAGCTGGATGCCGGACATGCCTCTCTGGTTGAAAAGTTTGCTTCTAAACTGGCGAAGCAATTATGAGTGCCTGTGGCACCGTGACTACAATAAATGATTAGTGATGAATGATTCCTACGGCGAATTTAGGGTCGAAGGATTATTTTTTTGGGCGCAAAATGGTTAAGGCAAAATGTAGAATTGAAAGTATGGGGGAGAATTCCCACTTTGGGCTAGGGGGTAGAGTGATGAGTGATTGATGAATAATAATGAATGATTCCTGCGGCGAGTTTAGAGCCGAATGAATAATGTTTTGGGCGCAAAACGGTTAACGCAAAATCTTTAGCTGAATGTATAAAAGGAAATTCCCCCCTTCCCCTCGGTGGCTGGGTGGCTATGAGTTGTTAAAACAAAATGTAGAGTTGAAACTTGAGTCGAAAGTTTCCTCCCCGAAGCATGCCACGCCCTGGAGTTAGGGGGCTGAGAGTGATAAGTGATTAATGCCATTAGCTCAATTGGTTAATTCAAAATATACAATTAAAAGTATAGAGGAAAATCCCCCCCCGGAGCCTGTCCCGAATTTACTTTGGGAGGCTAGAGGGCTGAGACTGGTCAGTTGTTTGGGCAACCTGTTTTGCTACGTCAAATGCGGGATCTTTAACTTTATCGCCAGGTTATGATGTTTCGGTCAGCATCTGGAACGACGAAGGAAGTTCCGGTAGGACCGAAACCTTGAGCAAGGATAGTGGATCATGGTGAGGGTTGCGTGGTTAGTGGTTCATATACCGTACACTATAAAGGTGGGATTTTCAACTTTAGTACCATGCGAGGTTTCGGTCAGCACAAGCGACCAAGTAGCGGTCGGACAAAACCAGGGGCAGCCACTTACCCTCCTTTTTCCAGTTCTTCTTTATATTTAGAAATGGCTTTCAGAATGGATTGGGCAGAGGCATCCTGGCCTTCTTTATCCCGAAGCACGCCTTCCTCTTTAGAATGGGTAAGGTAACCCAATTCAATCAGGACTGCTGGCATAGCAGATTTCCACAAAACAATGAAACCTGCCTGTTTCACCCCCCGACTGGTTTTTCCCTCCATGTTTTGAAATTGATTTTCAACTTTCTGGGCAAGCGAAAGGGAACGATCCAGGTATGTGTTCTGAACATTGGCAAAAAAGATATGGGCCAATGGAGAAGAGGGATCAAAACCTTCGTATTTGCGGAGGTAATTTTCTTCTTTCAAAACTACTGCATTTTCACGTTTGGCCACTTTAAGATTGATTTCTGAAGTATGCAGACCCATGGCATAGGTTTCGGATCCGCAAATATGTGCCGGCCCGGAATTGCAGTGAATGGATATAAAAAGATCGGCATTGTTTCGGTTGGCAATGGCAGCCCTTTCGTGAAGCTCAATGAAATCATCCGTTTTTCGGGTGTACAAAATCTTAATATCCGGATATTTAGACTTCAAAAGTTTTCCTAATTTCAAAACAACTGCAAGGGTTACATCTTTTTCTTTTGTTTTTTTGCCGTGCGTTCCAGGATCTTTCCCTCCATGGCCCGCATCCAACACAATCGTCCGCATCCGGTATTTTACCGGTGGAGGAAAAAAAGAAGTAAAAAAAATGGCCGGAACCAGTATTATTATGGCAAGTCTGAACGTTTGCATTGGCTTTGAAGCCTCGAAACTTTAATTTTGCGCCAAAATTGCAAAAAATCACCGCTTAAACATCTGCTTTGTATCGAAACTCTGTCCTGATTCTGCTGATTTTCTTTTTTCAGCTCACTTCCGGGTCTTATGGACAGGTGAAGCAGGGACTTGTTAAAAAGCAAAAACCAAAAACGAAGTCAACTTATTCTGTCAGCAAGAAAAAAAAGAAGGTTAAAAAAACAACACCCGCCGTTTTAAAGAAAGACAGTATTCAGGTTTCAGATTCTCTGCCATCCTTCAAATTAAAGCCGGTTATTGCAGATAGCAGTACCGGTGATAGTCTGGAACTCGAAATTGATTCCGACAAAAGTGATCTGGATGACGAAGTGAAATACCAGGCGGAAGATTCGGTTATTTACGATGCTGCTGCATCCAAAGTCTACCTCTTTCACAAAGCCAAAGTAGACTATACCAATCTTACTCTTACAGCAGAATACATTGAAATAGACCTAAAACAAAACATAGCTTTCGCTAAAGGGATACCGGATTCTACCGGTAAATTAAAAGGAAAGCCGGTTTTTACCCAGGGGGCCGATAAGTATGAGGCCAACTCAATGACCTATAATTTTAAAAGTAAAAGGGCGAAAATCCAGGGAATTGTAACGCAGCAGGGAGAAGGTTATATTCATGGGGAAACGGTGAAGAAGACGCCTGAAAACGAGATGTATATCAAAGATGCTCAATACACAACCTGTAACCTGGAACATCCCCATTTTTATATCAAAGCTACCAAAATCAAAGTAATTCCCGGAAAGAAACTCATCACCGGTCCGTTTAATCTGAATTTTATGGATCTGCCAACCCCATTCGGATTTGGTTTCGGCATCTTCCCAACCCCTCAAACGGCTGCCTCCGGATTGATTGTCCCAACCTACGGCGAGGCGATTGACCGGGGATTTTTTCTGCGAAATGGTGGATATTACTGGCATGTAAACGACTATGTGGATGCCCGTTTTCTGGCGGATATTTATTCGAAAGGAAGCTATGGGTTTTCTACCCTGGCCAGTTATAAGAAAAGATATTCTTATGGTGGAAATGTGGATTTCCGTTATGCCAAGAGAAAAGCGGGTGACGACGACCTTACTCCGATAGGCGAAGATTTCTGGCTTACATGGAGTCATGTTCCTGAATCAAGGGGATCGTCTACCTTTTCGGCATCTGTAAATCTGGGGACTTCCACCTACAATACCCGAAATTCATTCAGCACGAATAATTATTTATCATCCTCATTTTCTTCCAACGTTTCGTATGCCAAGACCTTTAAAGGTACTCCTTTCAGTTTAGGAATCAACGCCCGGCAACAGCAAAATGTGTCCACCAAACAGGTAGATATGGACTTGCCCACTTTCAACCTCAATATGAACCGGATCTATCCTTTCAAACGTGGAGGATCGGCCAAAACCTGGTACGAAAAAATCAGTTTTGCTTATACCATGGCGGTTCAGAACAGCATCAGCAATGCCCCGGTTCAGGCCCAATCGTTTGCCGGTGCTAAAATTCTGCAGGAATCCACCACCCGAAGCGATTCCGTTCTTCCGTTTACCCGATCCAACCTAAAACCATTGCTGGACCGTATGAAAAACGGGATGCGTCATTCGGTTCCCCTTTCAACTTCGTTCAATCTGTTTAAATATTTTCAGGTAGCGCCCGGTTTCAATTACGATGAGTACTGGTATCTGCAGCGTCTGGATTACAAATGGATTGGTGGCACCACCAACCAATTGGATATCGATACCATCCGCCAATTTTCGAGAGCATTTAACTACAATTCCAGTGTTTCATTTCAAACCCGTATTTATGGGGTTTTCTTTGTAAAAAAAGTGGGAATCGAAGCCATACGGCACATTATGAATCCCAGCATCGGGTTTAGTTACCGGCCCGATTTGTCGGATCCGAAATATGGAATGGCCAAAGATGTTCAGGTAGATTCATTAGGAAGAATTGCCCGGTTAAGTCCATTTGCCAATGCCGTTTTTGGAGGAACCCCTTCCCGTGGAAAAAGCGGTTCTGTTAATTTCGCTCTTTCAAACACATTTGAAATGAAAGTGAAAAACCGAAAGGATTCTACCGGAAAAGAACCCTTTAAAAAGATCAACCTTCTCGACAATCTTAATTTATCCACTTCATACAATCTGGCTGCTGATTCATTTCAACTGGCACCTGTCAGCATTTCGGCCAGGACCACTTTATTTGGGAAACTCAACATCAACCTGGGTGGAATTATTGATCCCTATTCATACCAGGCTCCTGTTCTGGACGAAAACGGAAAAGTGCTGAGGCTCCAGCGAAAAACACCGGTGTACACTTGGAATTCCGATGGTGGAATCGGCAAACTTTCTTCTTTTAACCTGGCCATGAGCACCAGCCTGAACCCCAAGGCGCAGGAAAAAAAGAAACTCACCAAAAAGAATATGAATCCTCAGACCGAAAAAGAACTGGAATTCATCAACGCCAATCCGGATATGTATGTAGATTTCAACATTCCCTGGAATCTGAATTTATCCTACAATTTGACTTACAGTAAAAACGGTTTTGATAAGCGGAACCTGATTCAATCGGTTAGTTTCAGCGGCGATGTGAACCTGACACCGAAATGGAAAGTGGGTTTTAACTCGGGGTATGATTTTGTGAATAAGACATTGGTTTACCCCAACATCAATATTTACCGTGATCTCCATTGCTGGGAAATGCGTTTCAACTGGGTACCAACCGGAAACAGGGGATCGTATTCCATTGACATTAATGTGAAAGCATCTGTACTTCAGGATCTGAAACTGAGCCGGCGCCGAAGCTGGTTTGACCGTTAACCAATCCACCATGAGCAACGAAAACAATGATTTTTATGTCCACCCTTCTTCATATGTAGACGAAGGTGTTCAAATAGGGAAAGGCACAAAAGTCTGGCATTTTTGTCATTTGATGGCACCTTCAGAATTGGGGGAAGGATGCAATTTGGGACAAAACGTCGTGCTTTCTCCGCAAGTAAAGCTTGGGAAAAATGTGAAAGTACAGAACAACGTTTCCATTTATACAGGAGTGGAATGCGAAGACGATGTTTTTCTTGGACCCAGCATGGTGTTTACCAATGTGTACAATCCACGTTCTGCAGTAAGTCGAAAAAACGAATATCGCCGGACTTTGGTGAAAACCGGAGCCACCATTGGAGCCAATGCCACCATTGTTTGCGGAATAGAAATCGGTCGTTTTGCTTTTATTGGAGCCGGGGCATTGGTCAACCGGAATGTACCTGATTTTGCGTTAATTGTTGGAAATCCGGGCAGGCAGATCGGTTGGATGAGCAAACACGGACATCGCCTCCACTTTGATGAATCAAGCAAATCCCAATGCCCGGAAAGCGGAGAATGGTATGAAAAGAAAGAAGGGGTTGTGAGGGAGTTGGTGGTCAGTGATGAATGATGAGTGGTTAGTGATGAATTGAGAGTTATAAGTTAGTGGTTCAACAGTCTGGGTTTGTGTGACACCATAGCCGTCAACTTAATCATAACACAGTATACAGAACCAGGTAGACCCAAGGGCGCTGAAGCGACCTGGTTTTATTTTCCCTGTGCATTTTTTTTAGCCCATTTCCCTGCATAAGCCAATCGTTTATGTCATAAAAATACATTTATATACTTGATTGGCAATTGATTATATTTAATTTTTTCAACAAATTTCCTGTCCCTTTTTTGTATTCCTTCCTATGATGTTTTACGCTAATGTTGGTAAGTTCTATCAACCATTCTTTTGGTTTTGCCTCAATCCCATTATTTCCAGAGTTAGATTCATAGTTCTGCTTAATGGCGCTGCATAGTTTATGAAAGCTGATATCCATCTGACTTACTTTAAGAATGGCCGTAAAAATGTGCCGGTTCAGCATTACCCAGATCAAGTGGGTAAGAACTATGCAGGTAAGGCGGGTTGCATTCATTTCATGTAAATGATGTATTTTGAGAACCTGAATGCCGTTGCTTTTATCCAAATCAATGGAATATTCACTCAGAGATGGGCTTATGCTTTGGTTTGAAAAAAGAGCGGATCCAGAAATGCCCTGACTCCAATCCTGGATTTGCGTTGTATGAATTTTGTCTCTTTGGCGATTATATCATAAGTGATCATCTAACAACCAACTACTTACATAATTTACGAAACTCGGTAGCGGTCGAGTCAAAATCTGTTCAACTTTATTTTCCTATGTATACAATCTTTAGGTTGAAGGCTAAGGTGGCTCACAGATCAAAACTCTGCGGGATATGTTGAGTGAAATTACCAGCCTGAGGCTAGCACATCGACCAGATGCATTGCATGAATTCCTATTCCTTGTTTATCCATTACAGATTTATATTGTAAAAGGCAGCTCGAATCGGTAGAAATCAGAAAGTCGGGATTAACCGCTTTGGCTTTCTCCAGTTTAAGTTCTGTCATCCCCACCGAAATGGCCTCAAACTTAACGGCAAATGTTCCGCCAAATCCGCAGCACTGGTCGGTTTCTTCCATTTCAACCAGTTCCAGTCCCTCTACATTGCGAAGTAATATGCGGGGTTCTTCCTTAATGTTGCATTCGCGAAGCGCTGCACAGGAATCGTGGTAAGTTGCTCTACCCTGAAGCTTTGCTCCGGGAACTTTTTCAACTCCGAGAACATTCACAAGAAAGTCAGAAAACTCATGGATCTTATTTTTAACTTCCTGAAATTGAGTTGATCTTAAACTTTTTTTGAAAAAATCTTCGTATCCATTACAAACCATTCCTACGCAGGAAGCTGAAGGACTAACAATGTATTTCCGGGGAGAGGAGAAATCATCCAGAAATTTCTCTGCAACTTCAACTGCATCGTCAAAATAGCCAGCATTGTATGCGGGCTGCCCACAGCAGGTTTGAGCTGTATTGTAATGTATGGTGCAACCCAGTTTCTCCAGCACTTTCACCATATTAAACCCAACCTGAGGATAGAGCTGGTCAATAAAACAGGGTATAAAAATTTCGACTTCCATGGTTTACGTTTCGGTCGCCAAATCTACCATTGGCGACCGGCATTTTGAGAACTACTCCGACTTTTTATTTTTGGTTGTCTGCATCATTTCCAGCAATTGCATGCCCAGTAAACCTGAAATGGGTCCATCACTTCCATTTCCCTGTCCAATAATGACATCGGGTATGATTTTGATTTTACCCTTCCCAATCTCTTCCATGATTTTGTATTTGGTAAAATTCTCCCCACCCATAGCCGTCACCTGAAGTTCATAAGATTCGGCTGTACTCTTTCCAATCGCCAGGATCTTTTCTGCTTCGGCATTACCGGTTTTCGAAATCCGTTCGGCATCTGCTGAAGCATTGATTTTGGTAGCCTCGGCCTGGGCACCTGCTTTTGTTCGGGTTGCTTCGGCTTCAGCAGTAGCCCGCATTTTCGTTGCTTCGGCTTCAGCACCCACCTGAAGTTTTAAACTCGTTGCCTCACCTTCACTTTTCTTTACCGCCGCTTCGGCAGTACGCTGGCTAATGAGAACACTTTGCTGGGCAGATACAATCTCTTTTTGCATTTCTGCCAACGCAGTTTCTCTTTCCATTCCCTGTCGTTTTTCCTGAGCCATTCGCTGTGTCTCATAAGTCTTTTCTTCTTCCTGAGCTATTTTTCTGTCAGTCAGGGTTTTCATCAAGGCGTCCGGAGGAACAATATCTCCGATCAGGGTATCTACCGCATTTACATTGTATTCTTCAAGCACGACCCGAATGTGGGTTCTTGCCGATTCCTGGCGCTCTTTTCGGGTAGAAAGGAAACTAATCACATCGCTGTCCTGTGCCGAATTCCTGAAATAGTTACCGATTGTAGGTTCCAGAACCTGACTCACCAGGTTGTTCATCGAACCAAATCGTGCGATTACCTTTGGTGCTTCTTTGGCTGGAATGTGAATAATCTGTGCAACATCGAGGTTAAAAGGGAATCCGTCTTTACTTCGTACGGTGATGGTGCTCAAATTTTTATCCAATTCATGGGATTCGCTGCGGGCATTGGCCCAATTTAAAACCAGATTCGTGGTTGGTACGAGTTCCACACGCATGGTGTATTTATTAACCGGATACTTTCCCGGTCCCATGGGTTCCATCCAAACACCCCGGAATCCTTTGGTTACTATATTCCCATGCTTGAAGCCATCACCTGTAAGATCTTTCCCATCTTCACCTATATAACTGATTACCACACCTACAAAACCAATGGGTACATCGGTCATATAAGTTTCTTCAATCTGAACTGCCCATTGATTTACGTAGTAACTACCGGCAAGAATCACTTGTGGTTGAAGCCCACGGCAACCGCCGTTTTTGAGGAATGCATCAAAGTTTTGAAAATTGTTATGACCATCAATTTGCTTTCCGGCAATCTGTCCGGAAGGGATCGGATCTCCATCAAGGGCTGTCACTATTCCAACTTTGTTTTCACCAATGAGGGTCATTTCCGTTACGTGAACAGTAAACGCATAGGAATTAATCCTGTAGGTTCCGGGAGTGAGAACGGCGGTCTGCCGGCCTTTCTGACCTCCGGTTGATAAGAATTTTTCTGTGTCCTGGAAGTTGTCACAGTCAATTTTGCGGGCCAGGATATTACCTGTTGGAAGTTCATTGCCATCGTTAGACAATACCAGACCTATTTTTCCTTCGGGAATGACCACAAAGGAAATCATCTCCACACCATATTGCCAGGGCCACATCCACCAATATAAACCGGGAGCTAAGGTTCGTGCCTGAAAACCAGCTTCTCTCCGGGTAGCGATAATGCGGCCATCGGGCAACTCTTTGAATTCACCAAAAAGAACAAATTTCTTGGTAACGAGGCCGACCTTATCTTCCGGAACAATCACCATTCCGAAAAAGACACGGAGCACAAACTTGTACATCAGTAGTGAAAAGAGGATAAGAATTACCCACCACCAGGAACCGAGGATTTCAAAAATCATTAAAAAAAAATTAAAAGGTTTTTACGACTCAAAAAAGGTGAAGAAAACTCAGACAGAAAATAATAGTTACGTCCGGGCAAAAAAAAACAGTCTTGTCGAATGTCAACAAGACTGTTTAAACTACCTATTAATACACCAAATTAACCAAAAAGCTAAAAGCTGTAAGAGAAGGATTCGAACCTCCACGAGGCGGTTGGGAAAAGAGCAAGCTCTAAACTTTATTCCGGACTCCTCACCCCCGGGACAGGGGGGCATGGCTGCCATTTCATCACCCTACAGTATCGGCTTAAAAACGTCGCTCCGTTTTTGATATTGCAAAAGTAGCACAGAACATCATTTCTTGAAAATTTTTCATCAATTTTCTTAAAAATTTCGATTTCATTCAATAAATTTGACCTTCCTTTGAAAAATTTCAAAAATAGGTCCTGAAAAATGTCTCTTAATTTAGAAATTGATAATGTCGACCTGAAGATTTTGTCCATTCTCACCGAGGATGCGAACATGCCGTACACAGAAATTGCAAAAAAATGCTACGTTTCTGGAGGTACCGTTCATGTGCGAATGAAGAAACTTCAGGAAATGGGTATCGTAATTGGTGCCCAACTCAAAATTGACTATGCCAAGCTTGGCTACGACATCATTGCTTTTCTGGGGATTTATCTGGAAAAAAGTTCCATGTATTCGGAAGTAGCCGAACAACTTAAAGCCATTCCCGAGATTGTGAGTATTCATTATACAACGGGCATCTACTCAATTTTTGCACAGATTATTTGTAAGGATACCAAACATCTTCGCTCAGTTTTGCACGATAAAATACAGAATGTGAAGGGCATTCAAAGGACAGAAACCTTTATTTCCTTAGAAGAAAGTGTGGTAAGGCCCGTCAAACTGGAACAGGTTAAGCCCGTCTAGATTTCATCGATTTCCGGAAACAGTTCTACGGCTTTTTGAAGAAGTAAATCAGGAATCCCGGATTCCTCAACCTCCGAACAATTCAATATAAAACTCTTTTCTGATTCCCTTAATTCCAATCCATGCAAATAGGATCGGTCGTAATATTCCAGAACCACCGAGGCAGCTTCTGAAATATCTCCGGAATTAATTGCTTCCAGGGCATTTTTCAAACGCAATCCACCCAATCGCCTGGCAAGTTTCTTAATGAATTCACAAAGAATTTCAGGGTTGGCATTTCCATAAAGCATCTCAATTCTCTTCAATCGGGCCTCCCGGCTTTGCTCAAGAAAAATGAGACTGGAACTTCGCAGCTTATCATAAACATCGTTTGGAACCCGGAGCCTGCCAATGGCTTTGCTTTCATCTTCAATCCAAACAAACCGATTGGAATCGCAACTATTAAGAAATGAAAATATCTCATTTTCAAATTGTTCCTGAGTCGGCTGTTCAACCTCATCGAGTCCTCCAAACACGGAACCTTTATGATGGGCAAGATTCTCAAGGTCCAGAACCTGCTCTCCTTTCAACGCCAGACCATGTAAAACCGGTGTTTTTCCACTGCCTGTGTAGCCACCCAAAACAAGGAAAGGACCGTCAAATGGCGTATCATTCAATACAGATTGCCTGAATGATTTGTAACCACCAATTAAAATTGAAACTTTAAAACCAGCGGTTTCCAGTAGCCAGGCCATGCTGCTGCTTCGCATACCGCCTCGCCAGCAATGAACAGCAACCTGTTTTTCCGGACAAATCAAAACAGCTTCTCTGACGAAAGCAGACATTTTGGGGCCCACAATTTCGAGTCCGGCTAAAAATGCGGGTTCATGCCCGGACTGCTTGTAAAGCGTACCCACCACCTTTCTTTCTTCATCAGAGAACAAAGGGAAAGAAATTGCACCCGGAATATGACCTTGTTTGTATTCTCCAGGGCTGCGAACATCCAGAACCGGAATGCTAACCGCCTTTTCTAAAAAGAGTTTGACGGTCAGTTTTTCTGCCATTTCGGTTAATAGATGTCTTTGATTTTAAAGGATTTGTCTCTGAAGGTAAAACTATCTCCTACTTTTTTGCCTTCAAAGACTTTGTAGACAGGAGCTAGAGGCGAAACCGCAAAAACCGTTTTAGATTCCATTTTTACCTGGCCTAAACTTATGGAAATAAAATAACTTCCACCATCGGTTTCAACCATAGAGCCGAATTCAGCTTTCAAATATTCTTTGGACATTACGATCTGATTGAGCTGGTTTAGGTCTTCCATTGAAAGTTCATAGTGCCTTGCAAACATGTCCCTCTTGTTTTGCATCTCTTCCCGGTAGCTGTTGTAGAGCTTTTCTTCTGTACCATCATCGCCTTCGTTGGCGCTTTCCTGTGCATCACTCATCGCTTTCTTTGCGTTCTCAACTACTCGTCTCTGAATCCGGATGCATTCAGTGAGCACCCTTTGTTTAGTTGTTGCTTTTGTTTCTTCCATATCGGCTGGTAATAAAATTGGTTGGTGATCTGGCGCTTAGGAATTCTGAGCCTGTCTTAAACGCCGACCTTAAAATGGGCTGCAAAAATAAGAGCCGACCAAAGGTTTGCAAGAAAATATCAGGAAGATTACCAACAAGATCTAAACCACCGATTTGAATCCAATGAATTCGAATTTAATTCATGGCGGCCATTTACAATTTTACCGTTTTGATTTCGGATCTTGGCTACTTTTGCAATCGAATTCATCCTTATGATATATCCGATTGTTGCCCTTGGCATACCGGTTTTGAAAGAGAGAGCAAAAGAAATTGATCCAAAAGATCCTGATCTTAAGGCTCTTATTGCCGATATGTTTGAAACTATGTATAATGCCAGTGGTGTCGGTTTGGCTGCCCCTCAAATTGGAAAGGGTATTCGTCTTTTTGTAATAGACGCAGAACCAATGGATGAAGAAGTTCTCAAGGGAGCCAAAATGGTTTTTATTAATCCGTTAAAAGTGGAAGAAGATGGAAATCCATGGCCTTATGAAGAAGGTTGCCTGAGTTTACCCGGAATACGGGAAGAAGTGAAGCGACCTGAAAAAATTACTCTTCAATACCTGGATGAAAATGGGGCACAATTTACTAAAATGTTCGAAGGCATGCTGGCTCGGGTTATTCAGCACGAGTACGACCA
>Ga0105046_10007538_pt1 | contig 17135 bp, 13 predicted proteins | sample MAT03_FD_78385 | JGI IMG/M metagenome (GOLD analysis project Ga0105046, IMG submission 78385) | Freshwater microbial communities from Lake Fryxell liftoff mats and glacier meltwater in Antarctica - MAT-03 (megahit assembly) | ecosystem: Environmental > Aquatic > Freshwater > Ice > Liftoff...
GGAAAGGTTGAATGGCGCAGGAAGGGAATTGTCGTCGTTCAAAACCACAAAAATCGAGTCGTTGGCAACGCGTGGCACACGGGCGGTGAAGCTTCGGCAACTGTCGGGGAACAATTCAAAACCCAGGGGCAAGGCACCGAGCCAGTTGGCGACAGTGGTTTGCGGATTGCCCTGGTAAAAGGAGACGGGTGTAAGCGGTGGCAACACGTTGTCTCCTATGTTGCACAAGGTCAGACTGACGTCCATGGAATCGCCCACGCACACGGCACCTGTCAAACTCAGTACACCGTCGGGCGAAGGGAACGTCGGATTGAAATACTGGTTTAAAAAGGTATTCATCCTCAGACTGTCGCCGATGATGCTCGGATTTTGCTGGTAAGCGGGTACGGACAGGTCGTCGTTGATGTTGGTGTTGAAATAGGCGTGTTGATTCCAAACCCTGCGGGAAGCGATGCCGGGCGAACCAATGGCTTCGTACACCACTACCCTTCCAAAATCGGGTGAACCGTTGGTGCCGCATTCGATCACGATTTCGGTTTGTCCGTCGCCATCCACATCGAGTACCAGCGGATTTTCAATGTGGGTAGCGGAACGGCAGTTGTCCTCCCAGCTTATTTGTCCGGTGGCGCCGTTGATGACCTGGAGTTTTTCCTGTCCGCGGTAAACGATGTCGGCCGAGCCGTCGCCGCAAAAATCGAACACACTGGAGCAGGTGATGGAGGAAGCGTCGAAACTGACCACCTCCCACATGAAGGAGAAGTCGTTGCGCAAGGCATACAAGCGTGGGAATTCTACGAAGCTGACCTCAAGTTCTCCATCGCCGTTCAGGTCGGCGATGTTGGCACGGGAAGCGCCCTGTGCCCAGTTGGTGGGCAGGGTAAATTCGCGTAGGATGGTGGACGTCTGGATGTCCCAGCAGTAAAGGGTATTCAAACCGTTTTTTTCGCCTTGCACGATGGCGTCGAGGTCACCGTCGCGGTCGAAGTCGGCCAGACTGGTGAAACCGTCGGTGAAAGGCGCCGGAGCGGTGACCACTGCGGTAACGGCGCCTGTGGTGAGGTTTACGGAGAGCACCTGGTTGCCGGCCACGATTTCGAGGCCGGCGCAGTCGGGACAAAAGCTATCGGGCAACACATCCATGGCTACGGGCATGTTGAAGGAAAAACCCATGGAAGCGCGTTTGGGATGTTCTCCTGCTGATAGTGAAGCGCCGCCGGAAGCGAGCAACGCGCCCGTTTGTCCGTTGTACACCTGGTTGCCCACATTGACCTCAGGCAAGCCATCGTGGTTGAAATCGGCAATATTGGGTACCGAAAAGCGGTATCGCGGGTTGTAACCCACAGGATTGGTGGTGTATTTGAGCGTGCCGTCGTGTTCGTAACAGCGCATCCGTTGGTCGTTGGCGATGATGACGATTTCTCCGAAACCGTCGTTGTCGAGGTCGGCGATGGCCGGTGCTGTACCTCCCCCCAGGTTTACCGGCGACAGAATGGTAAGTTTGGTAGCGCCGGTAGCGCCGTCGATGATGTAAATTTCGGCGTTTTCCACCCGATAAGTCACGATTTCGGGGATTCCGTCGGCGTCCATATCGCCAGCCACGAGGGTAGAATAGGTACCAGTTTCGGCCTGTCCGACCCATTGAACGCCGAGCGAGATTTGTCCACAGGGCGGCACGTAGAAACAGTCAGCGTTGCAGGTGGTGTAATAAAAGTTGTCGCACTGGCCTGCGGTGCAGGTACATTCCTGGTCGTAACAATCGATCAGGCCATCGCCATCGTCGTCGATGCCGTTGGTACAAATTTCGACCGATTGGGCCTGAAGGAACGAAAAAGAGGAAACAAAAAGCGCACAAAGCGCCCACATTGGCAAGTTTTGCCTGGTGTTTTTCATACGGAGGGGAGTAATTTATCCGGCCTAAAACGTTGAACGGCGGCAAAGCTTGCACGCGTACAACCGATTAACAATACGTTCAATTTTCAGAGACGATGGCGGGATAACCCTGGGAAAGGGTGTAAGGAGGCGATTAAGCGGTAAAGGTAACCGGAAAAGTTGGTGGGTTCATTTTGTATGGTGGTTTTTAACAAGTGTGGCGCAAAGGCTGTGGGTATGTTCTTCTCAAGCAGACGGATTATGATGGAAAACTGACCAAAAGAGGCCACCTCTTGTTGAATATGGATATTGGAGGCATTCCAGTGCCGCGTCCAGTGAATGACGTACAGTTTGGCGAGACCTGTAATTTGCTCAATTGGGCATGAGGAGGGCGAAATGCGGGACATCTTAAATGACCACTCCAGATGATAATATTGAATAAAAAGCCTTTTGATGGATTATTTAGTCACCCAAGGAACAAAACACTGAACGGGAAGGCGGCATCTGTTTCGGTCACAACAACGTCAAAAATTACAATCATGGAAAAAAGTTGGATTCATCATTGGACAATCTGAAAAGCGCTGTTACCTTTGCTTCTCTGGAATTAGTCTAAATAAATATCAAACACACACCCATTCAAAACACAAACACATAAATTCCGGTTAAACATCACATCCACATGAAAAAATCACTTTTTTTTCTGCTGCTCGCCTCTGCTTTCTGGGCCGTTTCCTGCAACGACGACGATGGTAAGGATCCGCTCGACATCCCGGCAAACTACGATGGCGCAGCATTTGGGACCAACGCCGCCACCGAGCTGAAACTCCTCAGCAACCTCACCAAACTTACCAATGAGGCCAAAAAAGGCCGAGTGAACGGCACGATCATCGGTCTGGATTCGCTGTTTACCTGGTACGCACTCGACGCGCCCAACAGTCTGGAAAACACCGCGACCAACTATTACGACGACCGTATTCAAACATGGTTCAACGAAATCACCCTTGCCAGCGGCGGCACGTATACACCCGGCGCACCAGCAGGCGGCAACGGCGGCACTTTCGGTGGCTACCTATTTGATGAAAACGGTCTTGAATTCGAACAAATGATTGAAAAAGGGCAGTTCGGCGCTACGTTGTTCAACCACGCCAACAAATTGTCTGAAACAACGCCTTTCACACCTGCCCATGCCGACCGCATGCTGGCCATCTTCGGCGCCAATCCCACCTTCCCCAACTCCTACCAAGCCAACCTGCACAATAAACCCGACGCGTTCAGTGCCAATTATTGCGCTCGCCGAGACAAAAACGACGGCGATGGTTTTTACACCACCATCCGCGACAACTTCATCAAACTCCAGGCTGCCGCCAAAGCCGGCGATGATCACCGCGACGAACAGGAAGATGCCATCCACGCCATCATGACCAATTGGGAAAAATCAAATTTCGCCACAGTCGTTAACTACCTCAACGGCGTCATCGCCAACCTCAGCGCCACCAACCCCACCGACGCGCAAAAGGCTGTAGCCATGCACGCTTACGGCGAAGCTGTGGGCTTCACACATGGTTTCCGCACTGTTGCCGCCGAACACCGCAGCATCACAGACGATCAGATCGATCTTTTGCTGTCGCTCATGAATGCGCCCTACAACGGTACGCCGACCTCGTACAAATTTGTAACTGACCCCGTGAACGAACTGAGCAAACTGGTAACGGCAAGAGCTGAAATCAAGGCGATTTTTGGTTTTAGCGACCAGCAAATGGAAGATTTTAAGAAAAACTGGGTAATTGAACAGAATAGGTAAGTCGACAGTCGACTCAACTCCAAAATCCAAACTTCAAACTTTAAACTAGAAAGATGCGCGTACTCCCCTTTTTGCTGTTGCTCCTCGTTGCCCTTGCTTCCTGCGACGGCGGGGGCGACACGACCGACGACTTCGACCGCAGCGCCATGCTTTCGGATTATGCCACGAAAATGATCCAGCCGGCATTAAGTGATTTGGCCGCCGCAAGCCAAGGACTTTCCAACGCTGTAGAACTTTTCACAGGTGCACCTACCGAGACCAACCTCGAAACCGTGCAGGAAAAATGGACGACCGCTTACCTTGCTTGGCAAAATGCCAACAGCTACAATTTTGGTCCTGCTGGCGAAGCAGGGACACGCAAAGGACTGATTGAAGAAATCGGGACATTCCCGGCCAGCACCACAAAAATTGAAGACCGCATCAGTTCGGGCGTTTGGAATTTCACCGACTTCGACCGCGATGCGCGTGGTTTTTTAGCCATGGAATACCTCATTTTCCGCCGCGACAACAACAATGCCGCCATTGTCAACGCCTTTTCAGTCAACAACCGCCGTGTTTACCTTAAAGACCTGGCAGCCGATCTGAAAAGCCGCATCGACCTGGTTAAGGACAACTGGCAAGGGGATTACCTTATGGGTTTCATTGAAAATGACGGCACCGATGTGGGCTCCAGCACCTCTGTGATCTACAACGAATTTGTAAAGAGCTTCGAAGCACTTAGAAACTTCAAATTGGGCCTGCCACTCGGCAAACGCCCCGGTCAGGTGCAAACTGAACCGCAGCTCGTGGAATGTTATTACAGCGGCGTTTCACGTGCAGCCTTGCTTCTTGACTACTACAACTGCCTCGATTTCTGGTACGGCCGCGTATCAGGTGGCGAAGATTTCACCGGTTTCCGCGAATACCTGCTGGCCGTAGAAGGCGGTCCGGCACTCGTGGAAAGCACCGAGGCCCAAATTGCCAAAACTACTACAGCAATCCTAGCCATTCCCACTACACCCGACCTTGCCGACCTGATCGCACAAAACAATCCTCAGGTAGACAGCCTTTACACCGAGCTGCAAAAACTGACGCGCTTTTTCAAAAGCGACATGTCGTCGGTGCTGGGTATTTCCATCACCTTCAGCAGTGGGGATGGCGATTGAAGAGAGTTTGGAGTTCGGGAGTTCGGAGTAGTTGAAGCAATGATTGATTTGGAAAAAAAATGCCCAACCAAAAACATTTTGATGCAGAGTTCACATTGCATGTATAGGATAATTTGGCAGGTTCAAACCCACTTCGAACTTTGAACTTCGGACTTCGCAATCTTTTCGAATTCGGAATTCGAACTTCGAACTTAGGGCTTATTGCCACGTTTCGCGTGTTAATCGGCGGCCTAATGCTTTTCAGCACCGTGCGTTTTTGGGCTTTAGGCTGGATTGAAGACCATTACCTCGAACCACTTTTTCATTTCAAATACTACGGTTTCGGATGGGTGGAAGTGATGCCCGCATGGGCCATATACGCCTTGCATGGCGTCATGATCGCAGCGTCGATCGGCGTAATGCTGGGCTGGTTTTACAGGGTTTCCATTGTGGCGCTTTTCCTGTGTTTTACCTACACCGAACTGATTGACCTTACGTATTACCTCAACCATTACTACTTTGTAAGCGTGGTTTTGGGACTGATGATGTTCCTGCCCATGCATGCCAAATACAGCATCGATGCATTGACCAAACCGGCGGGATACTCCGAAAAAGCGCAGTTGTGGATGGTGTGGCTCATCCGTTTTCAGGTTGCGCTCGTGTATGTGTATGCCGGGTTTTGGAAAATGAATTACGACTGGCTCGTCAACGCCTTGCCTTTGAAAATCTGGTTGCCGGCGCACGACACCATGCCGGTTTTGGGTCCGCTCTTCGCCTGGCACTACACGCCGTGGCTTTTTTCGTGGATCGGCATGTTGTACGACACGTCGATTGTGGGTTGGCTTTTGTGGGACAAATCGCGGCCTTGGGCTTATGCTTCGGTGGTTGTTTTTCACACCCTCACCGGTTTGCTTTTCCAAATCGGCATGTTTCCGGTGGTGATGATGGGCGCAGCTTTGGTGTTTTTTCCGCTGAGCTGGCACGAGCGTTTGTGGACGAATGTCACCAAGGTTTTACAAAAGCTTAATGTTCGGAAACGCAGCTCCTCGCCATCGGTGGAAGTACCTTTGCGCCCGGAATTTGGAATGCGGAATGCGAAATTCGGAATTCGGAATGCAGAAAGCAAAACCTTGTCATCCCAGCAGAGCGTGGGAACCAAACTATCCGGATTGGCGAAAATTGCGCTTGTGGTTTTTATCGCATTTCAGCTCTTATTTCCGTGGCGTTACCTGTTGTACAATGGCAATGTATTTTGGACCGAGGAAGGATACCGTTTTGCCTGGAGGGTGATGTTGATGGAAAAAGCCGGGACGGCCACTTTTTTTGTAAAAGACGGAAAAATAGGTCGTGAAGGCGAGGTGGTAAACAGCGAATTTTTAAATGCGCACCAGGAAAAACAAATGGCTTTTCAGCCGGACATGGTCCTGCAGTTTGCCCATTTTTTAAAAAAACATTACGAAGAAAAAGGCGTGTACGACCCGCAAGTCCGCGCCGAAGTGTATGTAACCCTGAATGCCCGACCGAGCAAACTTTTGATTGACCCGCGCATTGACCTGACGAAACAAAACGATACCTGGGCGCACAAAACTTGGATTTTACCACCACCGTGAAACAAAACGATAAAAAGATTTCGGGGTTTGAGTCCCCTTGTTTTTTGCAAAAGATTAAAAAAATGGGATTTAGCCCAAGGACGTTGACTTTAGGATTTTTAAGATTACCTGAAATCAATGGCATTGAGCTTTGGCCCCGAATTAATTAACTTCTGCCTCAGGACTAAACTCCCGGGTTATTTTTAAAAACCTTTTATGCGGCATTTCATTTTTGCCTGTTGTATGTGTCTTCTCGTTCCGGCCGCCGCGTGGGCGCAATCCGAAACGACCGTTGATACGGTGGCGCCGCAGCAAATTCGTGAGGTAATCATCAGCCACCAGGCCGAAGGATTCGGCAGTACGAACATGCGTGGCGTTGAAAATTACGGCATCTACAAAGGCAAAAAAACAGAGGTGATCATGCTGACCGAGATCACGGCCAATCTGGCAACCAACAATCCACGACAAGTTTACAGCCGCATCACGGGCCTCAACATTTGGGAAAGCGACGGCGCAGGTTTGCAACTCGGCATCGGCGGCCGGGGACTCAGTCCCAACCGCACAGCCAATTTCAATACCCGCCAAAACGGTTACGACATCAGTGCCGACGCCCTTGGTTACCCCGAAAGTTATTATACGCCACCAGCCGAAGCCCTCGAACGCATCGAAATCGTGCGCGGCGCGGCTTCCCTGCAATACGGCACCCAGTTCGGCGGACTGTTGAATTTCAGGTTCAAAACTGGTCCGGAAGACCGCAAAATAGAATTCACCACCCGCCAAACCGTAGGGCCGTGGGGATTTTTAGGGTCGTTCAACAGCGTGGGCGGCACGGTGGGGAAGGTCAATTACTATGCTTATGCCCAGTACAAACGCGGCGACGGCTGGCGCCCCAACAGTGGTTTTGAATACACCTGCGGCTACGCCGGAATGAATTACAAAGCCACGGAAAAATTCAACATCGGATTTGACTACACCCGCATGCGTTACCTTGCACAGCAGCCTGGTGGCCTTACGGATAAGATGTTCGAGGACGACCCAAGGCAATCGGTGCGCGAACGCAACTGGTTCAATGTGAACTGGAATGTGGGCGCAATAACTTTGAACTACGCCTTTACCGACAAAACCCGTTTAAACATACGCACCTTCGGACTGTACGCAGGTCGGCAATCGGTGGGCAACCTCGAGCGCATCAATGTGGTCGATTTTGGTGGCAACCGCACGCTCATCGACGGAAAATTTCAGAATTTCGGACAAGAGTCGCGCCTTTTGCACACCTATGAACTTTTCGGTCAGCCTCAAACCCTGCTGGTGGGCTACCGACTTTACAGCGGATTCTCCACGGCCAAACAAGGCGACGGCACCGCCGGCAGCGATGCCAATTTTGAGTTCCTGAATCCCGACGACCTGGAAAACTCCGATTACGACTTTCCCAACCACAACGAAGCCGTTTTCCTTGAACACATTTTTAACTTGTCGCCCCGCTGGAGCGTTACACCCGGCATTCGGTACGAAAACATCGACACCCGCGCCGACGGTTACTACAAACAAACTGTGTACGACGCCGCTGGCAACATTGTGGTGGAAAACACCCTTTACGAAGACCTGAACCGCAAACGCGATTTTATCCTAGGCGGTTTAGGCGTAACCTACAAAGCCAACACCGCTACCGAAATTTACGGCAACATTTCGCAAAACTACCGCGCCATCAATTTCACCGACCTGCGCATCACCAACCCGAACCTTGTGGTGGATCCCAACATTCAGGACGAAGAAGGCTTTACCGCCGATCTTGGCGTGCGCGGTGGAAAAGAGGGATTGCTGCACTACGAAATCACCGCTTTTTACATCGCTTACAAAGGCCGTATCGGTCAGGTTTTGCGCGCCGATGAGCCGCCACTTTACAACGATTACCGCTGGCGCAGCAACATCGCCGACGCCCGCAACATTGGTTTGGAAGCATTCGCCGAAACCGATGTTTTGGCCCTTTTCAACCGTCCGAACCCACGCCTCCGCTGGACCGTTTTTGTAAACACCGCCGTGGTGGATGCGCGCTACATCAACAGTGAAGACAATTCGGTGGACGGCAAATTTGTGGAAATGGCGCCTCCTGTGATGGTGCGAACGGGCACGGGTGTACACATGGGGCCCTGGCGCGCCTCCTTTCAGGTTGCTTACACCGCCAAACACTATTCCGACGCCACCAACGCCGAGCGCACCTCCACGGCAGTGGAAGGGGCCATCCCATCCTACACCGTGGCCGACTTTTCAGCATCTTACAACTGGAAATGGCTCACCCTGGAGGCCAGCTGCAACAACCTTTTCAACACGCATTATTTCACCCGAAGGGCAGAGAGTTATCCGGGTCCCGGCATCATCCCGTCGGACGGAAGGGGCGTTTATGTGACGGTGATGGGGAAATTCTAAAATCACCACCATAACCTCGGAACCACACATGATTCAAAGGCGTTGAGTAAGGCGGCGTAATGTTTTTCCAGCATTTCCTCGCGGCCTGTAACCGTGAGCCCTAAATCCCGGGTTGCCCCGTTTACAGTAATTTCTTTAGAAACAACAAATACAAACCTTCGCTTTTTTCCGAATTGCGTGTTTGCGGGGAGGGAAAAAAGGTGTCCCTAATTTTACCGCACCTCTTCTACCATAAAAAGTCCGACATCATCCAGGGCAAAATCGTTCCCGTCGCCGGGCCTGGATTCATCAAGCAGGATGCGGATGGTCAGGCTGCTTCCGGTTACCGTGAGTTCATGCGTTAAGGCCATCCAGTCGCATGGCGCCGCACCGGATTCTACCGCTACATTTTCCAGGTCAAAACCCTGCGCATCAAAACGCACATCGATGCGGGGCTGTACGGCAAAACAACAGGGCGGAATGGCTTTCAGGGCTGCGCAAAAGCGGTAAGAGGCGCCTGGCTTCAGGTTTTGTATTGTTTGTTCCCATACCAACCGTTTGCCCGTCGTTTGTCCGGTACTGCCGTTCACCAACATAAATTTACCCGTGTTGCCTGGACAGGTGGAGTGGTCGCTTACAGCCCAAACCGGACACAACGCCTGCGTCTGCTCGGTTCCGATCACCACAACCATGCCCGGATGGAAAGCAGACGAATCGCGCAACATGGTGTAATCGGTACGGAAAGCAAAAATACTGTCGTTGAAATCAGGATTTTTTAGCAAATTCGTCAACTCAGCGCTGCAGGTATTTCCGGGCAGGGGCAGGTTTTTGCCGGCAGGCAGGTTGGGTAAGCCGCGCCTGCTGCGGCCCGGACTCAAAGCCACTGCCTGCGGAACGTACACGGCTGGAAACGAATCGGGATTGCGTAGGGCATCGAGGTAGTTGTTGCAGGCGCTCGACGGATTGCTGGTGAGGGTGGCGGCAACGTAAATTACGCCGTCCGGACCCAACTGCAGGGAGCCGTAGCTGCACGATGTGCCTTGTGGACTCAACAGGCGCACGTAACCCGAATCCACGGCTGGCGCTAAGGGATAGGCCTTGATGCGGATGGCGCCCGCTTCGGAATTCGAGGTTTGGAAGGTTTTCAGGTAGGCCTCGTTGCTTATGTCGAATTGGTACACCCGCGCCCCTTTGGAGGCGCCATAGGAAGTGGAAACAAAAAGATAACGCCCCGAGGGCGAAAATGCAACGCCGTACACTTCACATTCGAGCAGCGAAAAACTGATTCGTGAGGCGTTGTTTACCAGACCGGTTTCTTTGGAAAAATCGAAAAATTCCACAAATTTCATGGGGTGTACGGCGAGGGCCAGCTTGGTACCGTCGGGCGAAAACACCATTTGTCCCTGGGCCGTACGGTAGGCGTTGGCTTCGGCAAAAAAATTGTGCAAACTACCACTTTGGGAAACCACTGGTATGGGCATTTTTTCATCGGTGAGGTGCCAGGCGTAAAAAGTATAACCTGAAGAATTGCGGTCCACAGAAGAAACGCGTGAGTCTTCAAACCCATGCGCAACTACCCAGAATCCACCGTTGCCGTCGGACACGGCTGCGAGTTTTTCCGTCATTTTTTTCGAAGCGCCGGGCATGGGCAGGTTTTTTTTGTCGGCCATTACGTCACCGTTGGGCGCGTTCAGCGATCGGTCGATCACTGAGTACTGCATGCCGTTGGCCAGGTTGTTTTCCACGGCATCCACCGTGAACAGGAAAAAGCGCTGAAAATTGGTGCCTGGGCAAGGCAGCAACAAGGCCGATTGGGTAGCCGACGGGTGACCACCGAGTCCGCTGCCGTTGGGCAACGGTTTGTTGTCGAACCCGTACACCGTAATGCCGTCGGTGCTGAACCACACCTGTCCATAACGGTCGAACACGGTGGAAACACCTTCGTCGGTATTCACCGGACCAGCGACTGACACAGGAGTTCCTGTGGAAAAATCGATGCCTGCGTTCTGACCAAAGAACCAAACTTGGCAAAGGAGTGGGTGCGTAAACAAGAGGAGCAAAGCTGCAAAGGCTGATTTTTTCATAGGTTTGTTTGACTTGGTTGAAAGCGGCACAACAGGCAGGCCGGGTCGAACAAACCAAATAACACGCGTTGTTTGCCTTTCCAGTCCAACAACACGTCACCCAAAACATTTTAACCATCAAAAAAATACCCGACCGCCTGTTGATGCGCTTGTTTACAAATTTAACGCTGTAAAAGCGCTAAATCAGGTTTGGCAGGTTAATTCTTCGTTTTGGCTGCCCCGGTCAGCCCTTCTCAGAAACCTGACTTTTAATCCCTTATTTTTCCAAAACAACAAACACTTCCGATCCCATCCTCGGTCCGGCAGAATTGTGGCAAGGCTCCAGTATTTTCACCGTAAACACCCCTTCGAACAAGGTTTTGTAATCCGTTGCACACCCACCGTATGGCGGACCGCCCTCGAAATCGCGGTCGAACATCACACCCGCCAGCTTGCCGCCAGGTTTCAAAAGTTGGTGCATGTGTTGGGCATAGGTGGGTCGCCAGGAGGGGTCGAGGGCACAAAAAAACGTTTGTTCTAAAATCAAATCATACCTACCCCTGTGTTCGAAAAAATCGCCGGTAATCAACGTGAGGTGTTTCTGCCAGTTGGGAAAATCGGAATCCAGGCGGTCGCGCAAACACACCACCGCGCTGGGCGCAATGTCGATCACCGTCACATTGGTAAAGCCGCGTTTAAGCAAATATTCAGCCTCGTAAGCATTGCCACAACCGGGAACAAGCACGGCAGCATCAAGGTTTTCCCATTGATCGATGTAGGCGGCCAATGGCGGCGATACGGCACCGAGGTCCCAGCCAATGAGGCGGTTTTGCCAGCGTGACTCCCAGAAATGACCAGGATTTTTGAGATTCATGGATTGGGATTTTTGACCAGGATTTTTGACCAGGATTTTTGGGATTTCGAGATTGGGATTTTGAAGGGACAAAAAGGGATTTGGATGATTGGATTGGATTTTTGACCAGGATTTTTGGGATTCATGGATTGGGATTTTATTGATATTTAGAGATTTAGATGATTGGAATATAAGAAATGTACCTCCAGCGACCAAAATCCAATCCAATCATCCAAATCATTTTTTGTCCTTCCAAAATCCCAATCTCGAAATCCCAAAAATCCTGGTCAAAAATCCAATCCAATCATCCAAATCCCTAAATCTCAATAAAATCCCAATCTCGAAATCACTTAAATCCAGGTTTAGACATTTTCGCATACCGCAAAGCCCCGATAAAAATAGCAATAACCATAAAACCCAAACCCCATTTCCATTCGTTTTCGAAACCGGGTTCCTTGGCGCTGAACATACCTTCATAGAGAAGGTAAAGTCCCCAAAGAAAAAGTGCTGCTGGTAAAAGAAATCTATACATTTTCGGTCGGTTGGTTAGTCGGTTGTTCGGTTGATTGACTAAAGGGCCAGCTCACCAACCGACTTTTTAAAGTCCCAATAGGTGCCCCATAAGTTCCTGTTTTGTTTGCAGGTAGTCGCGGTTGTCGGCGTGTGGTGCGATGACGAGCGGAATGCGCGCAATCACGTTGATGGGCGACCGTTTGAGAGCGTCTACTTTGTCGGGGTTGTTGGTGATGAGTTCCACGTTGCGGATGCCCAAGTCTTCGAGGATGAAAACTGCGCATTCGTACTGGCGGTTGTCGACGTCGAAACCGAGGTGTGTATTGGCTTCGGCGGTGTTCAGGCCAGCGTCTTGGAGGTTGTAGGCTTTGAGTTTGTTGATGAGTCCGATGCCGCGACCTTCCTGGCGCAGGTAGATGACCACTCCGCCTTTTTCGGCAGCTATTTTGAGCGAAGCGTCGAGTTGTTCACCGCAGTCGCAACGCTTTGAGGCGAACACATCGCCGGTCATACATTCGGAATGGATGCGAACGGGGACGGGTTTGGAGGGATCAAAACCTTCGGCCACAAAAGCGATGTGAGGCATCCGATCGGTGGATTTGTCGGCGTAGACCAGCATCGTAAACTGACCGTGATGGGAAGGTATGCGGGCTTCTGCTTGTCGTTGCATGGTAGGTGGAGCAAAAATACTGTCTTTAACCCGGATTTTGAGGATTTTGGGATTGGGATTTTGGAGGATTGTTGGATTGGGAAGATTGGATTGGATTTTAAAGGGATTGGATTTTATGGATTAACATAAAAACATGATTTCATCCGATCTGGTTCATAACTGCTTTGAAATCTTAACCCAGATAAATCCTCAAAACCCCATTTGTCATCCCAGAGAAGCGTGGGGCCTAAAATCCAATCCCTTTAAAATCCAATCCAATCTTCCCAATCCAACAATCCTCCATAATCCCAATCTCAAAATCCCAAAAATCCAGGTTAAAGACGGAATTTCACTTCCACCCGCACATGCGGATCTTTACCCCGCACCCATTTGTACTCCCTTACCAACCGTATGGCTTCTTGCTCGCAGCCGTAACCGAGCGGACGGTTGATCACAAAATAGCCGGGTTCGTTTTTCTCATCCACCAGGAACTCGAGTATGACCGTGCCGCGCACGCCTACACGTTTCGCCTCCTTGGTGAGGCGGGTGTTTTTGTCGAGGTAGGCATCCCATTTTTTCCAGCCGCCCGAGGGTTCGCTTTTTTCCGGAACTGGAATCTCTTTTTTGGCTTCCGCGCGTTTGGCTTTGCTGGCCGCTACCGCCTGGTCGGCTGCAGCGGATTGTTCAAGGTCCTTGGTGGCTGGCGACGGCGGCGGCATTTGGTTGGGCGTGCTCAGTTGCACGTTGATGCTTTCGTTGTCCGTTCGCACTGGTCCGGCGCCCTGGTTTTCCTGCACTGTACTTTGACTCCTTTCTTCGTAGGCCATGGCTGGCGCATTGTCCGTCACCACGATTTCTTGTTGCGCCTTATTTTCCTGTATTGCAGAAAACGATTCGTCGGTGTACCTTTTGGAAGCGGTGGCTTTATCGGTTTGGGGCACGACGTCGGGTTTGCGTGAGGAAACCACAATGTCCTCAGCCGGTGCTGTTGTTTGAGGGGCGGCTAAGCGACCGTCGGAGGAGGGTTGCAAAAGAACCGTATCTCCGACGCCTTTCATTTCCATGGCCATTTCGGACTTATCGCCTTCGGGTTGCATGATCCACACGGCAGCAGCTATGAGGGCCATGGAAGCAGCAGTGGCCATAAGAGCACGGAACATGGCGCGCATGCCCACGGGGGCGTTGAGGCGGTTGCGCAGTGCCAGGAGGTGTTTTTCGTGTTCGTTTTCGGGCAGATTTTGGAAACCGTCCCAAGCTTCGCGCCGGAAATCGTCGGACGCCGCAAGCGCCTCCATCGCGCGCTCGTCGGCGCGGGTGAAGTCGCCCTTCAACCACTTTTCGAGGAGTTGGAGGAAGCGTTGATCGTCGATGTTGTTCGGCTTTTTCATATCCTGTTGTCGTTCATGGCGCGGATGCCCTGGCGTTCGAGGCAAAGTTTGAGGTTGCGCTTTCCATTTTGGATGTACGAGCGCACCTTGCCCAATTCTTCGCTGATGACATCGGCTATTTCCTTGTACGATTTATCTTCATAATAAAACATTTGCACGCTGATGCGCTGCGCGTCGGGCAATTCGCCAAGGCATTTTTCCAACGGTTGAGCGCTGCCTTCGGGCGGCGGAAGTTCGTAGTCCACGCCGTTGTCGGCCCCGTCGAAACGTTGCATGGCTTCGGGTTCGAGCAGGTCTGTCGGCCGGCGTTTTTCTTTTCTCCAGGCCATAAGGCAATGGTTTCGGGCCAAAACGTAGAGCCAGGGACGAAATTCCTTGATGTCGTGTTCAGGAACCTTGCGCACCAGTTCTTCGTAAATGGTCATGACGGCATCTTCAGCTTTGGTGCTGTCTTTGAAAATTTTCAAACACACACCGTAAACCATGGGCATGTACCGTTCGTAAAGTTCCCCCAAAAGCGCCGAATGGCCACTGCGCCGGAACTCGACCAGCAACGCTTCATCGGAGCGCTGTTCGGAGGATTTTGAACGAAAAAAAGTCAACATGCCTGGAGATGCCGTTATTTAGCCACCAAAGGTAAGGAATGGATGCCTGAAAATGGAAAATTGCATAATAGGGTAACGTTTGGCATCGTTTTTAACCACAGATTTACACGAAGTTGCACAGAGTTAACACAGAGTTTTCCCCGATAGGTATCTTATCCAAAAAAATCCAATGCTGTGTTAACTCCGTGCAACTCCGAGTAAATCTAAGGTGAGAAACGATGCCAGACATATGCCCCAAAAGCTTTTACTTTGGAAACAAACCAATACCAACATGAAAATTCTGCCCATCCTCCTCTTCCTATCCACCACCCTTTCTGCCCAAAACTTCGCTGGCAAATACACCGGAACGTACGAAGGAGATCCTGTCGTGCTCACCCTCACCAGTACAGGCGGAAATACCTACTCGGGCGACATGAACGACGGTAGCAACAACTACAAAATATCCGTCACCGCCCAAGGCAAAACTTTAAAAGGCACCTGCACGGAAACCACCCAAAACATCGCCCTCGACATGAGTGGCACACTGGAAGGCGCCAAACTGGCCGTGAGGTTGAACTTTACGGGCGTCAACCTCGATTTTGACGTGTTTAAAGAAGAAAAATCTGCTGCCGCCAAACCGCAGTCAGCAGCGCCCAAAGACAACAAACAACGCGACCCGGCACTTGTAGGTCGCTGGACGCGACAGGAAAACTACAACAGCGGCTACGGCCAAAGCGGCTCCATGTCGAGTGAATCAAGCCTGGTTTTCCTAGCCGATGGCCGTGTGGCCGACGGCGGCAGCCGAACTGTGGTGGGAGGATCGGATTTTGGTGGCTCCACTTCAGCAGAAGCAAGTGGCGTGGTGGAAGGACTGATTTGGTACACCGACAAACAAAACCTTTACCTGCAAGTCACCGAAAACGGCAAAACCGAAACAGAGATGCTCGGGCGGTACTACATCGAAAACAACAACATGCTGGTTACGGGACAGGATGGGACGAAGGTGCTGTTTTATCGGGGGTGATTAGGCACATCGCAGCGGAAGCGCCGTTAAGGCATGAAAATGGTGCATGACCCTGCCTCTTTACAAAGGGCAAAAAGGCGGAGTAATTCGTCGCAAGCAGTTGTGTTGGAAGTTCCCATGCGCTCGAAGGCTCTGCTGCTTTTTCCATTAATTTTTCTTATATTTGTAGTGCAAAGCCTATACTATATGGGAGCATCCTGTCCCTTGGTCATTCCATCCAATGTGATCGTTTCGCTTGGGCGCAATGAGGCAGAGCTCCTATTGGAGTTCGCCATATTTTTTTATGCGCAAATTGACTTATCATCCGATGAAGCAGCTGAATTTGCAGGCATTCTCAGGGTTGTTTTTTTAAAAGAATTGGGCAACAGGCATGTCCCTGTTCAATACGACGCAGCGGATGTTGAATATAACGTGCGTGTAATGATTGGGTGAGGTGACATCTCCGAGACACGAGGAGGCGTTATCTCACAATTACACCAAAACGTGCTTCCTTAATCCTCCAGCTTCCCAAACATCAACTCCGCAGCTTCCCAATCCAACAACTCTGTATGTGCCAAACTCAGTGACTTCACCATGTGGAGCGTCGAGGTTTTGTACTTCTGAAAATGCGGCGTTTTTAAATGTACCTGGTACGCCGCCGTTTTCACATAGATTTCCAAAATTCGGATTTGATCCGGGTTTCCATTTGGATCATGGGAAACAACACCAAAACGCCTGATTCCAACCCAATCGACGCTTCGGCTTCCTCTTTCAAAATGGCCAGGTATGCCGTCCTGTAATCGGGGGAAACTTTAATTTCAGCTATGTGGACCATGGTTTGTTGGTGGGTTTTGTAATCCTGGACATACATGGATTGTACGGTTAACATGGCGGTCAGAAGCGCTGTGTTAAGGAGTGTTTTAATGTAGATCACGGTAGATGTTTGAAAAATTATGAAGTAAAAATGCGGTTAAACATTTTTTGGTTTTTTAAACGTAGCCACGCGCGCAGCGCGCATGTACTCCGGATCTCCAGCTCCGGGCAGCGAGCCACAACGCGCAGCGCGCATGTACTCCGGAGCTCCAGCTCCGGAGCGCGCCACGACGCGCAGCGCGCATGTACTCCGGAGCTCCAGCTCCGGAGCGCGCCACGCGCGCAGCGCGCATGTACTCCGGAGCTCCAGCTCCGGAGCGAGCCACAACGCGCAGCGCGCATGTACTCCGGAGCTCCAGCTCCGGAGCGCGCCACGACGCGCAGCGCGCATGTACTCCGGAGCTCCAGCTCCGGAGCGCGCCA
>Ga0105046_10007542_pt1 | contig 17131 bp, 14 predicted proteins | sample MAT03_FD_78385 | JGI IMG/M metagenome (GOLD analysis project Ga0105046, IMG submission 78385) | Freshwater microbial communities from Lake Fryxell liftoff mats and glacier meltwater in Antarctica - MAT-03 (megahit assembly) | ecosystem: Environmental > Aquatic > Freshwater > Ice > Liftoff...
GGAACAGAGTTCCGGGGTACAAACGGGCCTTATCATGTCCCGGAACAGAGTTCCGGGGTACTAACGGATCTTATCATGCCCCGGAACAGAGTTCCGGGGTACAAAAAAGCCCTTCCGAGGAGGCATCGGAAGGGCGGTGATCCAAATGGTTTTTGCCACGCTCGCCAAGGAAGCAAAATGCTTCCCGGCGATAAATGGCAGTATGGGGTATAGGCTTAATGGAGCGTTTTCAAAAGGCAAATCAGGGTATTCACTCGAGACAGGGGCCTCGTTCCGTTTGTTCAGGGATTATAACAGGGCGTGGAGTTTTAGGTGTTTTCAAAGGTGAATGCCCTGATACCATAAAGTGTGAACAAGGTGCAGAACTTTTTTTTAAAAAAATTACTGGCACACGGATAAGGAACGCGGTTGGAATAAAGGTACAATTTTAGCGGCCTTATTTTGCTCCCGAGTCCTCGGGATTGCTCATCGATTTTTTAGTCCCAGTGAAGATCGCTTCAATCCGTTCTAACCGTGTGCCATTTTTGCGTACAGGCTAGCTAGGGTTGCTCTTTTTTAACTTCAAAAACGGTCGCTCAATCAAAACCCAACTGATCCGCGCCAACAAATAAGTCCCCCCAAAAGCAAGCAAAATATAGGTTGTTTGAGCCAGCACTGGAGGCCAGTTACTCGCGAGCAACCAATCACCAAAGCCCCGCTTCCAGGCATATTCGAACATGTGGTGGAAGACGTAGAGGCCGTAGCTATACTTGCCAAGGTGTTGAAGGAAAGCATTTTCACACACCCGACGAGTAGCCGAGCGAGGATCCGTATTGAGCGCAAGAAAAAGTAATGCCGCAAATAAAATCGCCAAAAGGGTATACAGCCGATGCTCTGTTCCATTCAGCAAAATATGGACAATCTCCCAGCCTGTCCAGCAAAAAAGTATCCGTGCTATCCAGAATTTATATGGCAAGGATTGCAGCCACCCGAGCCGTAAGGCCACCGCGATAAAAGCCCCAATAGCCAAACCGTCCATTCGACAAAAAGGCAGGGTATACGCCGCCACAGAGAGTTCCGTTCCGACCACATGATCGGTCATATTACGCAGGCCCGTACCCATGGCAAGCAGCACCAGACATAGGATTGCTAATCCTCGCCTAGGCATAAAATACACCACTATAGGCCATAAAATATAGAACTGCTCTTCTACAGCCACCGACCACAAGTGATTGAGATTTAACACTTGGCTGTGCCAGAGCCAGTCGTTTTTTAGCCCCATCGCAATATTGGGCGTAAACGTAAAAAACCAGGCAAAGGAGTCATACCCATGCAGTCGTTCGGGGGCTTTTTCGATAAAAACGATCGTGAGCCAAGTCACAAGCACGGCAAAATAATAGAGTGGAAAAATGCGCAACACCCGCCGCCTATAGAATCCCGAAAAGTAACCCGGCTTTTCTCGCGAATCGAGCAAAATACCCGTGATCAGAAAGCCCGAAAGCACAAAAAACAGATCCACCCCCATCCAGCCATTCTGAAAGATGTAGAACGTGCGCTCGCTGGCAAAGTATTCTCGCATCAAAAAGTGGCTCAACAACACCGTCAAAATAGCGATGCCACGCACCCCGTCTAGTGCCGGGATGTGGCCCCTGAAATTGATGTCCGATTGTTGAGTATTGTCCATTGACTTCTTCAAAATCAAGCCCTTAGTACCGATGAAATAACGCATCGTTGATCTACACGACAAGCACCAAATGCTTCGACTTCACTTCTTCTCCCAAAAAAATCGCCGCCTTCCGGTCAAAATCTTCCGCAGACTCCGTGGTGAAATATTCCACATCCCCTCCCTTGCTACATACCGCTTCGATTTCCGGGTGGCGGTGAAGATACTCAGAAAGGCTTATAGCCACTAGCTCGCCTTGCAATAGCAGCTTAACCTGAGGCGGCAGAAATTGCCGTATTTTCTGCTCCAACAATGGATAATGGGTACAGCCCAACACCACGGTATCAATTTTAGCAGACTGCGCCAGCAATTCATCCAAATATTTTTGGACAAAATAATCAGCCCCAGCTCCTTCATGCTCATTGTTCTCGACCAGCGGCACCCACATCGGGCAAGCTTGTTGGAATACTTTTATTTCAGGGAAAAACTTCTCGATTTCGATGACGTACGACTGCGAAACCACCGTGCCACGAGTAGCTAAAACCCCCACATGTTTTGATTTGGAATACTTCCCAACAATTTCCGTGGTCGGCCTGATTACCCCCAGAACCCTCCTTTCCGGGGCGATTTTTGGCAAATCCTGCTGTTGAATCGTGCGCAGTGCCTTGGCCGATGCCGTGTTGCAAGCCAAAACTACCAACTGGCAGCCCATGTCAAACAAGTGCCGGACACACTCCAGAGTATAATGATATATGGTGTCAAAATCCCGCGGACCGTATGGTGCCCGGGCGTTATCACCCAAGTAGATGTAGTCGTATTGTGGAAGTTTTGCGCGGATATCGCGAAAAACAGTGAGGCCGCCGTAGCCGGAGTCGAAGATGCCAATGGGGGCTGGTTGGTGCATGGGGCTATCAGTTAAAACCGCTCATCTCCAAAGGTCTTGCGGCGTTGTGGATCATCAAAATGTCAATGCGTTGTTCGGAAACGATGTAATAAACCAGCCGGTAATGCCCCACAATATGTTCTCGAATATTCTCATGAGCCAATTCCAGAATGATGCGACCGCCAAACGGGAAGAGCATGATCAAATCTATTTTTTCAAAAATCCGCTGTGTTTGAAGACCAGCACTGTTTTCTGACATAGACGACCAATAGGCCACGATTTGCTCCATGTCTTGATCGGCTTGTTCGGTTCAAACGATTATCCTAACCATTTTTGGTACTTCACTTTGATCTTATTGTGCGGGGTAGTTTGGTCATTTTTCGACTGCTCCAAGGCAGTTTCGATTTTGTAGATAAAAAGAAGCCTCGCCATCAACTCGTCAATGGAGAATTAATCTGAAAGTTGCTGAATATGCTGGATGACATTGGACTTCTTAGGCATAAGAATATTTTGTACCAAAGGTAAGGAACGCGGTTGGAATAAAGGTAGGCCGTGGCCTACAATCTCTTTCATGGAACGCGGGTTTACAGAAACGTAAAGGACATTCAAACATGATATACTGCTGACAGACCTCCAGGGGTAGGCTTTGCGTAACTTAAATTAACCACCCATCCGTTTCTTACTCAACTCCGTAAAGAACCGATTCAACTCATCCACTGAATAATATAACACCTCCCTGGGCTTCGAGCCTTCCGCAGGGCCAACAATACCAAGCCCTTCGAGCTGATCCATGATCCGGCCTGCGCGATTGTAGCCGAGCTTCATACGGCGTTGAATCAGGCTCGTGCTGCCGTGCTGGGTTTCCACTACCAAACGCCCCGCATCTTCGAGCAAATCGTCCATATCGGCAAAACTGAATTGCTTGCCACTTTTGCCATCGCCGCCCTGCTCACCTTCCGGATGGAACTCGGGCAAAAAGAAGGGTTCCGGGAAACCCTGTTGTTTGGCAATAAAACCAATGACCCTTTCCACCTCCGGCGTGTCTACAAAAGCGGATTGCAAACGAATGATATCGCCACCCACCGAAAGCAGCATATCGCCGCGCCCAGTAAGTTGCTCCGCACCGCCAGCATCGAGAATGGTACGGGAGTCAACCTTAGATGCCACCTTAAATGCAATACGTGCCGGGAAGTTGGCCTTGATCACACCCGTGATGATATTGACCGACGGACGTTGCGTTGCTATAATAAGGTGTATGCCCACTGCACGCGCCAACTGAGCCAGTCGCCCAATGGGTAACTCGATCTCCTTGCCCGCGGTCATGATCAGATCCGCAAACTCGTCAATGATCAATACGATGTAAGGAAGGAATCGGTGCCCCTTGTGGGGGTTGAGACGTCTTGCTACAAATTTGTCGTTGTATTCCGTGATGTTACGAGTCTCTGCTTTTTTCAGCAGGTCATAACGCGTTTCCATCTCAATGATGAGTGAATTGAGTGTATGAACCACCTTCGTTGTATCGGTTACGATTGGCTCAGTTTGATCGGGCAGGAAGCCGAGGAAGTGGTTTTCCAGGTGCGCATATGGAAAAAGCTCTACCTTCTTAGGGTCGATCAGAATCAGTTTTACTTGCGAAGGGTGCTTTTTGTACAGCAGAGACATGAGCACCACGTTTATCCCCACTGATTTACCCTGACCAGTCGCACCTGCAATGAGCAAGTGAGGCATTCGGGTCAAATCTGCCACAAATACCTCGTTTTGAATGGTTTTGCCAAGCGCAATAGGCAGCTCCATTTTGGCTCGTTTGAAACGCTCGTCCATAATCACCTCTCGTATGCCCACGGTCTGCCGTTTTTTATTGGGCACTTCAATACCAATAGTGCCCTTGCCCGGAATCGGTGCGATGATACGAATGCCGAGTGCCGAGAGGTTTAGCGCGATGTCATCTTCCAGGTTTTTGATTTTAGAAATACGAATGCCCTTGGCTGGAATGATTTCGTAAAGCGTCACGGTAGGTCCGATGGTAGCCTTGATTTTTTCAATCTCGATTTTGAAATACATCAAGGTCTGCAAGATCTGATTCTTGTTCGCCTCTAGTTCTTCCCGATCTACCTCCAGTACAGAATTTTCATGTTCCACCAGCAATTGGGAGTGCGGATATTCATAATTCGAAAGCTCCAGCGTAGGGTCGTAGGGTTCGCTTAGGTTGGGATTATCTTCCTGAATGATTGCTGTGGGCGGTTTATAGGCAGTGGCATCCTCGGGCGTAGCAGGCGGAGGTGGAGCTGCGATCACGATTTCAAGGTCGCCTTCATTGCCCGGAGTTAGCACTTCCCGTTTCCCAGCCTTTGCCAGAGCGTCGGCGGCTGAAGGTAAATCTGCGAAAAGTGCCGAGCGTTGACTAAGATCCAATGCTAGTTGACCATCCGTAAATCCGTCCGTATCTTTTATCGCTGGCACATTAACCGTTGCCGTGACTAAAGGACCGGTTTTAGCTTCTTGTCCCTCCAAAGGTTTTTCGTCAAAAATAGAGCTGCGCGGATTGCGTGCAGCTGCTACAGGTTTCCGTTTCCCAAAATTTCCACTTAACAAATCATTCCAGGCCTGCCTCGTTTCATCCCAAAGTTTTTGCCACGTAAAATCATTCAGGTCAGGATTGTTTGACCACACAAAAGTAGCCACCAACGCAAATAACATAAGCGCAAGCGTACCGATCACACCAATAAAATTCTGGATGTATTCACTGATGGCCTGCCCAAACACGCCTCCCCACGGGAACTCAAGTTTTTGCAAGAAAAACGAACAAAGCACCGAAGCAATGGTCATCAATATGATCGTACGCTGGAATGTGCTGTTCAAAAAACCTAATGGTGTGCGGCGAATAAATGCCAGTCCATATTTATATAGAAGGTATACAAAGCCATACGACGCGATACCAAAGCCCCAATAAATGACCGAATCGGAAAGAAAAGCACCAAGACGACCCAGCCAGTTGTCTACAGGTACATCGTCGAAAAACACATCCCAAGAAAAGCGAAACACCACATCGTGGTCATTTTCCCAGGTAAAAAAATACGACGTGAAGGCGATGAAGAAATAGAAGGAAAGAAACAGCAGAAACACCCCGAAGAGTTTAGAGACTCGTTCGCTGTCAAAGTTCATGCTTAATTGTCCGCGCTTTTTGGCTGCCATGTAATGGATGCTTGGTTGATTGGGGACTGGTGATTACTCAAACCCTATTCGCCAATTCCCTGCAAAAGTAGTACGAGTGGGTGGAAATTAGTTCGGCTATTTTGCATTCTACCGCTTCCGCACCACCATCAAGCCATCACGAAAAGGAAGCAGCAGGTTTTCCACCCGCTCGTCATGATGCACAAAATCATTGAACGCACGAAGGGCTCGGGCAGTTTCGTCTTTTTCATTGCCTGAAGCTACCTTGCCATCCCAAAGCACATTGTCTGCCAGTAAAATGCCGCCAGGGCGCATTTTGGTAAGTGCGAGTTCGTAATGCAATGGATAATCTAGCTTACCTGCATCAAGAAAAACAAGGTCGAACACCTCATTTAAGGTTGGCACCACCTTGGCGGCATCACCTAGATGCACCGAAATCTTATTCTCCATGCCTGCCCGCCTAATATATTTCTGAATCAACCAGCCTAATTCATCATTCGCTTCAACGGTATGCAACACACCGCCTTCGGCCAAACCTTCGGCCATACATATAGCGGTGTAGCCGGTAAAAGTGCCAACTTCCAGGATACGCAAGGGGCGTAGCATCAAACTTAGAAACCTGAGTAGTTGGCCTTGATATGCTCCACTCAGCATCTGTGGACTGAGGGTTCTTAGGTGTGTTTCGCGCTCCAAATCACGAAGTACTTCGCTGAGGGACGAAGAATGGGTCTGGCAGTAGTTTAGGGTTGCATCCAATTGCGGCATATTATATGGTATTAGGCAAGTTTTCGAAGGTCAGAACAAATGTCCACTTAAATTTTACGGAAATTATTGAAATTTATTTTTCTGTTTAAGTTCAGCGATATACCTTTGCATTCGCTTTTCGAGAAAGGGGTTTTTTTCGCTCGAAAACACGTTGTTTGACAGCAAAATTAGCCTTGAAGGCTTAAATATTTTCGCCACTGTAGCTCAGTTGGTAGAGCAGCTGATTTGTAATCAGCTGGTCGGGGGTTCGAGTCCCTCTAGTGGCTCTAGAAATTTTACATTTTTCAGTTTTTTTGTTTTCCTGTTTAAAACAGAAAAATTGAAAAATTCACAACAAAAATGCACCAGGGGGTGCCCCGGAGTCGGAGAGCCGGGCCAGACTGTAAATCTGGTGCTTTATCGCTGAGTAGGTTCGAATCCCACTACCCCCACTTCACCCGCCATAGCCCTTTAGGGCGAAGGTGGGTTCTACCAATAAACCTTACTTTTTACTTTTGTAAAAATAAGGTTTAGAAAGTTTGACTAAAAAAATCCGCTTATTTTTTGGACTGGAGTTGGGTAAAACCAACTTTACCAAAATAATTGGTGGGTAAAACCGCCTTCGCTGGGTGTTTGGTGGGTAAAACCTCCTTCGCTGAAGCTACGGCGGTTAAAGCGGTGGTAACTCAGCTGGTAGAGTGTCAGCCTTCCAAGCTGAATGTCGCGAGTTCGAACCTCGTCCGCCGCTCACTACCATGAAGTGATAAAGCGATAAAGTAATGAAGCTATTGCCTAAAATCGCTTTATCACTTCATCGCTCTATCGATTCATGGCTATGCTGTTGTAGCTCAGGGGTAGAGCACTTCCTTGGTAAGGAAGAGGTCGTGAGTTCAATTCTCATCAACAGCTCAAAAGAAAGTGATAAACTGATAATTTCTCAATGTGGTAAAGACAGGTTTACAATGTTATCACATCATCACATTATCGAATTGTCACAAAATTAAACCATTTTTTCACTTTAACTTTTAAGATTTAAAAGTCTTTTACAATGGCAAAAGAGACATTCAAGCGCGATAAGCCGCACGTAAACATTGGCACAATCGGTCACGTTGACCACGGCAAAACTACGCTGACGGCTGCCATTACCTATGTGCTTTCGAAAAAAGGTCTGGCTAAAAAGACAGACTATGATTCTATTGATGCCGCGCCCGAAGAAAAAGCGCGTGGTATAACCATCAATACTGCACACGTTGAGTATGAGACGCTTGGTCGTCACTACGCTCACGTAGATTGCCCAGGTCACGCTGACTACATCAAAAACATGATCACGGGTGCCGCCCAGATGGACGGTGCAATCCTTGTTTGTGCTGCAACGGACGGCCCAATGCCTCAAACGCGTGAGCACATCCTGCTCGCACGTCAGGTAGGTGTACCTAACATTGTGGTTTTCATGAACAAAGTTGACCTCGTGGACGATCCTGAGATGCTTGAGCTTGTTGACATGGAACTCCGTGAGTTGCTTACCTCTTATGGATTTGATGGTGACAACGCTAAAATCATCCAAGGTTCTGCAATCAATGCATTAGGTGGAGCCGACCAGGCTGCTGAAGACAAGATCATGGAACTCATGGATGCTTGCGACTCTGAAATTCCAGAGCCAGTTCGCGAAACTGATAAGCCATTCTTGATGCCAGTAGAAGATGTATTCACGATCACTGGTCGTGGTACTGTTGCAACTGGTCGTATCGAGCGTGGTATAATCAATGTGGGTGAAGCAGTTGACATTCTTGGTATGCAAGAAGAAGGCGCAAAACTTTCCTCCGTAGTAACGGGTGTAGAAATGTTCCGCAAATTGCTTGATCGCGGTGAAGCTGGTGACAATGCCGGCTTACTCCTTCGAGGTATTGATAAAGAAGCCATCCGTCGTGGTATGGTTATTTGCAAACCAGGTTCTGTTAAACCACACAAGCACTTTAAGTGCCAGGTATACGTCCTCTCTAAAGAAGAGGGTGGCCGTCACACCCCATTTTTCAATGGCTACCGTCCACAGTTCTATTTCCGTACCACGGACGTAACTGGTGATTGTAAGCTCCCAGCAAACGTGGAAATGGTAATGCCTGGCGATAACATTGAACTTGAAGTGAAACTGCTCAGCACCATCGCAATGGAAATTGGTCTCCGCTTCGCTATTCGCGAAGGTGGCCGTACCGTAGGCGCTGGTCAGGTGACGGAGATTCTCGATAAGTAATTAAGTTATGAGTTGTAAGTTATGAGTTATTTAGACGGGTTCACCTTCTACAATAACTCATAACTTTTAACTCATAATTTCTAAAGGGGCATAGCTCAACTGGTAGAGTGACGGTCTCCAAAACCGTAGGCTGCGGGTTCGATCCCTGCTGCCCCTGCTAAGTAAAAACAAGTTACGCATCGTCTTCTCGTTCGTTCCCCGTTTGTGGGCAACGGACTTTTTTAACGCAATGTGTAACATCAATGGTTTACAATGGAAAAATTGACACTTTACCTGAAAGAAAGCTATCATGAGCTGACCAAAGAAGTGCACTGGCCTACCGCAGCGCAATTACAAGAAAGCACCATGGTTGTTTTGGTAACGTCGGGCATCCTTGCACTGCTCATCTTTCTCATGGACAATGCTTGTGGTATTATTATCAAGAAAGGTATTTACGGACTGTAATCGGCTTTGATTCGTTTACAGACTTATCCTTCTTACATCCACCAAAAGTATGAGTCAAGATAAAGAGGCAGTATCTACAACTGCCGAGGATAAAAAATGGTACTCCCTTCGAGTCATTAGTGGCAAGGAGAAAAAAATTCAGGAACGGATTCTGCTTGAAATAGAGCGTTCCGGATGGCAAAACATTGTCTTTAACATAATTGTACCTACGGAGAAGGTTTATAAGGTGCGCAATGGGAAGAAAGTTATGCAGGAGCGCAATCTCTTGCCTGGCTATATTCTAGTTGAGGCTTATGGCTCAAAGCTGAAAGGTGAGGTTGCCAAAATGATTGCCGATGTACCTAACGTTATCCATTTTCTCGGCAAAGAAGATCCGCTACCAATGACCCAAGTCGAGGCAAATCGCCTTCTGGGCAAAGTAGATGAAAGTGCTGAAACTGGCGAAACCCTGAGCGAACCATTCCTCGTAAATGAAACCGTCAAAATTATTGACGGACCATTCGCAGAGTTTATTGGCGATGTACAGGAAGTGAATGAAGAGAAAAAGAAACTGAAGGTTATCGTTAAGATATTCGGACGTGGTACTGAAGTAGAGTTGAACTTTTTACAAGTCGAAAAAATCAGCTGACGCAATTTACTTGATGCCTGTTCTCCCAGGCTCGCTTCCACGAGGGTAGTGCGACAGAGGTTTTCATAAACGATTCAAAATCAAAGTTTTCACAAGCTGAAAATTTGACACCATGGCAAAAGAAGTAGACGTATATATCAAACTCCAGGTGAAAGGCGGCCAAGCCAACCCTGCACCACCTATCGGCCCAGCACTTGGTTCGAAAGGGGTAAACATTATGGAGTTCTGCAAGCGCTTTAATGCGCAGACGACCGAGCAAATGGGTAAAATCCTCCCGGTCATCATCTCGGTGTACAAAGACAAAACATTTGACTTTGTCATCAAGACTCCTCCTGCAGCAATTCAGCTTTTTGAAGCGGTCAAACTTGCTCCAGGCAAAGGCTCAGCCGAACCCAACCGGCAAAAGATTGGTTCGGTCACTTGGGAACAAGTGCGTGCCATCGCTGAAAGCAAAATGCCCGATCTCAACTGTTTCACCATCGATTCAGCCATGAAAATGATTGCAGGTACGGCCCGCAGCATGGGCGTGACCATTACTGGTGATCTGCCAAAGGGGCAAACTGAACAAGGAGGAACTCAAAATTAATGAAGCGATAAAGTGATGGAGTGATAAAGTGAGGACAAGTCACTTTATCACTCCATTACCCAATCACTTCATAAATAAGGGAGTCCCGCCCATCGGGACGTTATACCTTAACACACAATCAATGGCAAAGAAGTTAACAAAAAAACGCAAAGCCGTTGAAGGGAAAGTTGACCCAGACAAATTGTACGCGCTCTCTGAAGCGATGACACTTGTCAAAGAGGTTAACACGACCAATTTCAACGCATCGGTCGATGTGCACGTCCGCCTTGGGGTGGATCCTCGCAAAGCCGACCAAGCCCTCCGGGGCACTGTATCGCTTCCACACGGTACAGGTAAAACCAAGCGAGTACTGGTGTTTTGTATGCCTGACAAGGTGGACGAAGCCAAAGCAGCTGGTGCTGACTATGTAGGCCTTGAAGAGTACATCCAAAAGGTGTCTGAAGGCTGGATGGACATTGACGTAATTATCGCCACCCCCAACGTAATGGCACAACTTGGTAAAGTTGCGCGAGTACTAGGGCCACGTGGTCTGATGCCCAACCCTAAAACAGGTACGGTCACCAACGACATCGCCAATGCAGTTTCCGAAGTCAAAAAAGGTAAAATCGCTTTCCGTGTAGACAAGTTTGGGATCATTCACGCCTCCATTGGGCGCGTGTCTTTTACCCCCCAACAATTGGCCGAAAATGCATACGAACTCGTATCTACACTGGTAAAAATGAAACCTTCTTCTTCTAAAGGTATTTATATGAAGACCGTTTCTGTAGCCAGTACCATGAGTCCAGGCATTGCGGTGGATCCAAAGTCCATCAAGGTATAAAATTGTGGATTTGGTTGTCTGTTTATTTGGTTATTACCAAATAAGCACTTAACCAAATAAACATTCTCTCAACACTCACCATTTCAACATAGATAGAAATGACCAGAGACGAAAAAACGGCGGCGATTGCAGAACTCAAAGAGGAACTGGGCAGTACCCCGTTCTTCTATCTTACCGATTCTTCGACGCTTACCGTTGCTAAAATCAATAAATTCCGTCGGATGTGCTTCGACCAGGGTATTAAAGTCAAGGTGGCAAAAAACACCTTGATTCAGAAAGCCCTTGAAAGCGAACCCGAATCAAAGGGATATGCAGCACTGTATGGCAGCCTAAGCGGCCCTACAACCATCCTTATTTCTTCGAATCCAAAGGCTCCGGCCAAATTACTCGAGGAGTTCCGCAAAACAGAAGCGCGTCCGCTTTTAAAAGCAGCCTACATTGATTCTTCAATTTTCATCGGTGATGAGCAACTCTCTATACTGGTTAAATTGAAGAGCAAAGAAGAGATGGTCGGTGAGATCATCGGTTTGCTCCAATCGCCGGGCCGCCGCCTCGCCAGCCAAATTACGGCTACTGGTTCTAAAATTGCCGGTATCGTAAAAACGCTGGAAGAAAGAGAGGCATAGTAGTTAGTGATAAGTGTTTAGTGGTAAGTGTTTAGTGGTAAGTGTTTAGTGATAAGTGATTTATCAACTCGATTTTATCACTAAACACTTACCACTAAACACTTACCACTTATCACTAAACACTTACCACTAAAAAATTGGCTTCCAAGTTCGCACCATATCCCCATTAGTCCACTGAAAACTATTATTACCAACATTTTCGCAAACAACTTTTAAAATTCTACATCATGGCAGATTTGAAAGCACTGGCTGAAACGCTCGTGGGCCTTACGATTAAACAAGCCAACGAATTGGCTGGTATCCTTAAAGACGATTACGGCATTGAGCCAGCTGCTTCGGCAGTAGCTATGGCAGCCCCTGCAGCAGGTGGCGGCGGCGATGCAGCCCCAGCTGAGAAGACAGAGTTCGACGTAATTCTGAAAGATGCTGGCGCTAACAAACTCAATATCGTGAAAGAAGTGAAGAACCTCTTAGGCCTTGGCTTGAAAGAAGCAAAAGATCTCGTGGATGGTGCCCCAAGCCCGCTGAAGAGCGGTGTGAACAAGGCAGAAGCTGAGTCCATCAAGTCAACACTTGAGGCTGCTGGTGCTGTAGTCGAAGTCAAGTAAGACTAGATTTCGGGATTACAGTTCCTTCGGTTTTTATTCCGGTACTGTTTCGCTGAATTCTTGACTTGCTTATTTCGACACCATGCTCGCTATTCACTCAAAGTACAGATAGACAAACAGTTAGGCTTGGCGCTCTCCCCACTTGGGAAGTGCCAAGCCTCTTGTTGTCTAAATTGGTGATTAATTTATTGGTGACTGGTGAACTGGTGGATAGAAGATGTGGTTTTAATAGACCCGCCCTTCAAATCACCAACAGCCAACCAACCAATCATCAGCACACCAATCAACTAATCACAAATCAGCCTTTGCCAACCAGCATTTTTTGAAAAAAAATATGACCAACCAAGGCATCTCTATCGGGACATCTCCAAAAACTGGCGTTCAAGAACGTACTAATTTTGGGAAAATACGTCTCGCCGGTCACTACCCTGACCTCCTCGAAATCCAGTTGAAGTCGTTCCAGGAATACTTCCAGTTGGAAACCACGCCAGACAATCGTATCAACGAGGGTCTCTATCGTGTGTTTCAGGAAAACTTTCCAATTGCCGACGCACGGAACATTTTCAATCTGGAATTCCTCGATTACTTCATTGACCCTCCACGTTATACCATTGATGAGTGTATGCAACGCGGTCTCACCTATTCGGTGCCGCTAAAAGCTAAACTTCGTCTTACCTGTAACGACCCAGAACACATTGATTTTGAGACAAAAGTGCAGGATGTGTTCCTCGGGAACATTCCCTACATGACCCCAAAAGGGACTTTCGTAATCAATGGGGCTGAGCGCGTCATTGTATCCCAACTCCACCGCTCTCCGGGCGTGTTTTTTGGGCAGAGCTATCACCCCAACGGCACGAAGATTTACTCAGCACGTGTCATCCCGTTCAAAGGAGCGTGGATGGAATTTGCGACTGATATCAATCTGGTCATGTATGCTTACATTGACCGTAAAAAGAAGTTTCCGGTAACCACCCTGCTCCGAGCTATCGGGTTTGACACCGATAAAGCGATCCTCGACCTATTCAACTTAGCTGATGAAGTGGCCGTGACCCGCGAAAACATGGAGGGTGCTGTGGGCCGTAAACTCGCTGCTCGTGTACTTAAATCATGGACAGAGGACTTTGTGGACGAAGATACTGGTGAGGTAGTATCTATTGCACGTAACGAGATCATTCTCGAACGCGACGCAATTCTGGACGAGGAAAACATCGAACTCGTTTTGGATGAGGATACAAACATCCCCACCATTATCTTGCAACGCAAGGATGTGGAAGAGGATTTTTCCATCATCTACAATACCTTGACTAAAGACCCGACTTCCAGCGAAGTCGAAGCAGTAAACTATATATATCGTCAATTACGTGGCTCTGATCCACCGGATGACGAGACAGCACGTGGTATCATTGACAAACTGTTTTTCTCCGACAAGCGATACAACCTTGGCGAAGTAGGCCGTTTCAAAATTAACCGCAAGCTGCTGACCAATATCGACGATAACAACCTGGTGTTGACCAAAGAAGATATTATCGCCATCGTGCGATTCATCGTCTCTCTGATCAACAATAAGGCTGAAATTGATGACATTGACCACCTTTCCAATCGTCGTGTACGTACGGTAGGTGAGCAATTGTACGCTCAATTCGGCGTGGGTCTTGCCCGTATGGCACGTACCATCCGAGAACGCATGAATGTGCGTGATAATGAGGTGTTCACGCCAATTGATCTGATCAATGCACGTACGCTCTCTTCGGTGATTAACTCGTTTTTCGGAACCAGCCAGTTGTCTCAATTCCTTGACCAAACGAATCCGCTATCTGAAATTACGCACAAGCGTCGTATTTCAGCACTCGGGCCAGGCGGTCTTTCTCGTGAGCGCGCAGGTTTTGAGGTTCGTGACGTACACTACTCGCACTATGGCCGTCTTTGCACCATTGAAACACCAGAAGGTCCGAACATCGGTCTAATCTCTACCCTTTGCACCCACGCGAAAATCAATAAGATGGGCTTCCTTGAGACGCCTTATCGTCGTGTGAAAGAGGGTAAAGTAATTTTGACTGGTGATGTAGAATATCTGTCTGCTGAAGCGGAGGATAAGATGAAGATTGCACAAGCCAACTCCCCTGTTGGAGAAGGTGGTGCATTCCTTCTGGACCGTGTGAAAGCCCGTGAAAGCGGTGACTTCCCAATCCTGACGCCAGATGAACTGGAGTATATTGACGTTGCACCTAACCAGATTGTGGGTGTTTCGGCTTCTCTGATCCCGTTCCTTGAAAATGATGATGCGAACCGTGCACTCATGGGTTCGAACATGCAACGTCAGGCCGTACCGCTTATTCGTCCAAGTTCGCCAATTGTTGGCACAGGCTTGGAGGCAAAAGTGGCACGTGACTCCCGTATGCTTATCAATGCAGAAGGATCTGGTGTGGTAGAATATGTGGACGCAAATGAAATTACGATCCTATATGATCGCACGGAAGAAGATACCCTCGTGTCTTTCGAAGATGCGCGTAAAACATACACACTCACCAAGTTCATGCGTACCAACCAAGGTACTTGCATCAACTTGAAGCCTATTGTACGTCGCGGACAACGTGTGGAGGCAGGCGATATCCTTTGCGAAGGCTACGCTACTGAAAACGGTGAATTAGCCCTTGGCCAAAACCTTAAAGTGGCATTTATGCCGTGGAAAGGATACAACTTCGAGGATGCTATCGTGCTTTCTGAGCGTGTAGTTCAAGAAGACGTTTTCTCTTCTATCCACATCGAGCACTTTGAACTCGACGTGCGTGACACAAAATTGGGTGAGGAAGAATTGACCATGGACATCCCGAACGTTAGCGAAGAAGCTACGAAGGACTTGGACGAAAATGGTATTATTCGCATCGGAGCCTGGGCTAAAGAAGGTGATATCCTTATTGGTAAAATTACACCAAAAGGCGAAACCGATCCAACACCAGAAGAAAAACTCCTCCGTGCTATCTTTGGCGACAAGGCAGGTGACGTAAAAGACGCCTCTTTGAAAGTACCGCCTAGTATCAACGGTGTAGTTATCGACAAGCAACTTTTTGCCCGTGCCAAAAAAGACAAGGTGCAAAAGGAATCTGAAAAAGCACTGCTTGACAAACTTGATGATGAGCATTTGGTGGCTTTAAACAAGTTGAAAACGATCCTCGTGGATAAAATTCAACTTCTGGTCAAGGACAAGACCACTAATGGCATTCGCAGTATTTATGGCGAAGAAATGGTGTCAAAAGGATCTAAACTTAGCATTCAAATCCTGCGTGATACTATTAAATACGAAGAGGTAGATTACCTCAACTGGACAAGCGACAAGCATACCAACCACCTGATCTCGAGACTGCTGCACAACTATAGCATTAAAGTCAACGAAGAGGTTGGTCGTTACAAGCGTGAAAAATTCAACATCAGCATCGGCGACGAATTGCCAGCTGGCGTATTGAAGCTTGCAAAAGTGTACATTGCCAAAAAGCGCAAGCTTAAGGTGGGTGACAAGCTTGCTGGTCGTCACGGTAACAAAGGTATTGTAAGCCGTATTGTACGCATGGAGGATATGCCATTCCTGGAAGACGGCAGCGCGGTAGACGTGGTGCTCAACCCACTCGGTGTACCTTCTCGTATGAACCTCGGTCAAATCTTCGAAACAGTACTTGGCTGGTCAGGTGAAAAACTCGGCTGCAAGTTCGCAACACCAATTTTCGACGGCGCAAAAACCGACGAAATTGCAGCGTGGATCGAAAAAGCAGGTTTGCCAGAACTTGGCCAAACCTACTTGTCAGATGGCGAAACTGGCGACCGTTTCCACCAAAAAGCGACCGTGGGCGTGATTTACATGCTTAAACTCTCGCACATGGTAGACGACAAGATGCACGCTCGTTCTATCGGGCCATACTCGCTCATCACGCAGCAACCACTCGGTGGTAAAGCTCAGTTTGGTGGTCAGCGTTTTGGTGAGATGGAGGTTTGGGCACTTGAGGCATACGGTGCAGCAAATATTCTGCAAGAACTTTTGACCTACAAATCGGACGATATTCAAGGTCGCGCGAAAGCTTATGAAGCCATCGTAAAAGGCGACAATTTGCCCGATGCAAACATTCCAGAGTCCTTCAACGTACTCGTACACGAGTTGCGCGGCTTGGCCTTGGATGTGAAATTTGAATAAATATCGAAACAATAGTCATAGTCTCATTTAAAGTGAGACTATGACTATACCTATTTTGCCTAATGCTTCACTTCGATCAAACAGACCAGAAGTACCTGAACGGAACTGAGTTTTCAAGTATTTACCAGTTCAAAATTCGGGGATCATCTGAGTCTTTAAGCAGAGTAGAATTAGTAGCAAAATTGGTGTCAGGAAAGCGTGTAGTGCATTTTGGCTGTGTGGATCATATTCCGCTCATCGAACAGCGCCGCAGAACTGGAATTTGGCTGCATGAAATTTTGGCCAAAACTTGTACGGATTTAGTAGGGGTTGACATCAATGAAGAAGGGGTGCAATACATGAAGGATGCAGGATTCGAGACCTACAACAGCAATGTTGTAACTGAGAATCCTCCGGCAGAAATTGTATCCAAGAAGTGGGATTACATCGTGGCTGGTGAAGTATTGGAGCATATCGATGACCCGGTGACGTTTTTGAAGGCCATTCGTGAAAAGTATGGTGCTTGTACAGAACGTATCATTATCACGGTCCCGAATGCTTTGAGCTATACC
>Ga0105046_10007544_pt1 | contig 17130 bp, 8 predicted proteins | sample MAT03_FD_78385 | JGI IMG/M metagenome (GOLD analysis project Ga0105046, IMG submission 78385) | Freshwater microbial communities from Lake Fryxell liftoff mats and glacier meltwater in Antarctica - MAT-03 (megahit assembly) | ecosystem: Environmental > Aquatic > Freshwater > Ice > Liftoff...
CGTTCAAAGATGAGAAAACCACATTTGCGGTAGAATGCAAGTGGAAAGCGAGCCTGCCCGAAACTCACCAATGGGCAGAAGAAAGACAAATAGCCAACTACCAGCTATTTGAACAGGAAATGAAAGTGCCTGTATTCGTAATCATGGGCTTTGGTGGCGAGCCAAACCAACCTAAAGAAGTGTATATAATTCCCCTGCAAAAGCTAAAATATGCGCATATAAAAAAGGGCTATCTGCAAAATTTCAAACGGGAGGAAGCTGGGAAGCAGTTCTACTTTGATGCTGAGAAACTGTTATTGTATTGAATCCAGCCTTATTTAGTAGTGCCTTAAAATTTCAATTTCCAAACAAGCCTATTCTCTGTCCATAGTTTCGATTGCGACACTATGGAAAATTAATAACGATGGTGATTTTTACGAATAAGCCTTCAAACTTTGATGGCTTATTATATCTCCAACGTAGAAATTAATCTTCAGATGAAAAAATCAATACTTGTTCTTTTCTCAATTTTGGTTTGTTCTTTAGCTCTAAGCCAAAATCTTTATTTTCCACCCATCAACAACAACCTGCCCTGGGATACCATTTCTCCTCAAAATCTTGGCTGGTGCAGCAACAAGATTGATAGTCTATATGAATATCTGCAGCAAGAAAATTCAAAAGCTTTTATCGTACTCAAAGATGGGAAGATCGTTCTCGAAAAATACTTTGGTCAGTTTACAAAAGACAGCGTTTGGTATTGGGCTTCTGCTGGTAAGTCGCTGACATCTGTTCTTATCGGGAAGGCAAAAGAAGACGGGATTTTGAAATTAACCGATAGTACGTCGAAGTATCTTGGGCCAGGATGGACAGCTGAAACGCGGGCCGAAGAAGGGAAGATTTCAGTTTGGAATCAGATCACCATGACGAGTGGCCTGGACGACAATGTGCCTGATAACCACTGCACTTTAGATACTTGTTTGCGCTTTTTGGACAATCCTGGCAGCCGGTGGGCGTATCACAATGCGCCTTATACATTGCTGGAAAAAGTAATCGAATCGGCTGCTGGCATGAACATTAACCAATACACACAGCAAAAGATAAAAAATCAAACAGGGATGACAGGTGCCTGGTTTCAGACGGGTTACGACAATCTTTTTGTGAGCAAAGCCAGATCGATGGCCAGATTTGGAATCCTGGTTCAAAACAAAGGAAAATGGGCCAATACAACTGTGCTAGCCGATACGGCCTACATCCGGCAGATGATTAATTCTTCGCAGCAACTCAACAAGGCTTACGGGTATTTGTGGTGGTTAAATGGAAAAGGTTCATACATGGTGCCAACCTTACAAACTGTTTTTCCAGGATCCTATGCGCCCGATGCAAGTTCTGATATGTATGCTGCAATTGGGAAAAACGGACAGATTCTGAGCATTTCTCCTTCCACAGGAATCATTTTTGTGCGGATGGGAAACAGCACAAACGCTGGCGAGGTTCCATTTCAGTTCTGCAATCAGATTTGGAAAAGATTGAATGCGGTCATTTGTCAAACAACGGGAACAAGTAGGTTTCAGCAAGATAAATTAGAAATTCAATTGTTTCCCAATCCGGCCAAGGACCAATTGAATGTTGTGTTTGCCAAAGCAAAAGCTTCTGTAGAAATCAACATTAAAGATGTTTTGGGCAGAAAAATCAGGCATGAAATTATCTGTGGAACTTCGGGACTTATTGACATAAAGGGCATGAAGCCTGGGTTTTACATATTGGAATACTCTTCAGAAAAAGGATCTGGGAGTATCAAATTTCAGAAAGAGTAAACACGGTTTGCATGTAGGGATGGGCAGCAAATCAAGCTTGTTTGCTTAGTTGAACTTCAGCGTTTATTCTGCAATGCTTTTCACATAAAGATCTTCTACCTTTTTTCTTGCCCAGGGCGTTTTTCTCAGAAAAGTAAGACTAGAGTTTACGCTTGGGTCGTGGTTAAAGCAATTGATGTTGATGATTTCTCCAAGTTCATCCCAACCAAAATGGGCCACCAATTCGTTTAATATTGCTTCCAGAGTTTTTCCGTGCAGCGGGTCTTTGGCCATTGGTTTTTTAGATTTAGAACTTTTAATTCAAATGGTTTTTCATGATATAGTTGTTGTTAAGACGCATCCAGGATCTGCATTTAAATTGGGAAATTAAACTTGCAATTTCTATTTGAATTTACTTGGTTCAAAATGGAATAACAGTATTTAAGCTTAAGCAGCAATGCCAGAAAGATTGAGCTTCAAAATCTGCTTTTTCATTTCCAAAAGATGAGATTCGGCACCAAACAAATTACTATAAACCGATCGGATAATTCCCTTTTTATCAATTAAATACGTTGTTCTTTTTGTCAGGATTCCGAGCGGATAAACAGCATCGTACAAAGCACAAACCTTGCGAGCCGGATCTGAAAGTAAAGTGTAAGGCAATTTATATTTGCTATGAAACTTGTGTTGAACATCCGCTGAATCGTTGGAAATGCCAATCAACCCAATATTGTGTTCTTCAAAAAAAGAATAATCATCCCTAAAAGCACAAACTTCTAAAGTGCAACCAGTGGTAAACGCTTTTGGGTAAAAAAACAATACAACAGGTTTGATGGCTAGAATGTTAGATAGCGTTAAGCTTTTTCCAAGTTCGTTTTTTAAAGTGAAATTTGGGGCTTTGGTTGATGGTTTAAGCGACATTTTAAATTTGATATTTCATTTAAACTCCAAAGTAAACGCTAAGTTTTCAACTTTCTGAATTTAAGGCAATAGTGGATTTCGGCCTGCCGCATAGTAAACCCCTGCCTTTTCTTTTTGAAACTTAGAAATTAGTGAGGCCAGCTTGATTTTACTTTCAATCAATTTACTTTCCCTGCTGTTGATCAAAAACAAAGAGCTTTCTCCATTTTCAAATTTCTTGATTTCGGCATTTCGAAGTTTTAGATAATTGTTGACCATGCTCGTTTGAAGGCCAATTAAATTTTCGAGATTTTTTAGGTGATTGATGCTGGCGGTAAGGTCTATTTCTATATTTCTAATTGTCTGACTTTGTTCTAGTTGAGTTTGCAAAATCTTAGTTTGAACCAAGCCCAATTTACCTCTTTCTTTCCTCAAAAGGACAGGAAATCCAAAATCAAAACCGAATTTGTAATTTCTGTCTATTGTATTGGTTGCCCAAACACTTTTATCTGTTCTGGAAAGCCATGTATAATTGATGTTGAACGAAGGTTTGAGCATTTCTTTCCCAAGTCTTCTGTCCAGATCTAATTGATTCAGTTTTAGCTGATATTTCTGAATTTCGGGATGTTGTGTTTTTGCCAAAACCATCAACCTGGCGGTTGTGGAATCTGAAATCAATTCCATATAGGCCAAAGGAATTTCTGGTTTTACAGACCCGCCAAGATCTAAAGGTTGGGCATCGGCAGACCAAAGATAGGTAGATAAAATAAGTCGGCTGTTGAGTTCATCAAATAGCGATTGGTTTAAAAAAAGTTCTCGATCCTGCAAGAAAATATGTGCTTCAACAGAATCGATAGGAGCCAAGTCTCCAACCATTATACGCTGGTTAACAGCAGTATATCTTTCGAAAGCAAAGCGATAGGCTTCTTTGGCATTGTTGAGTTGTTCTTTGTTGAAATACCATTCCCAATAGTCTTTCGCAGACGAATAGACAACCTTATTGATTTGCTTATTCCGCTCAGCCTGTGCCATTTGCAGACCTATTTTTGCTTGTTTCAAGGTTGTCCGCCTCACATCTGTGAAAAGCCCTTGTCCAAGCGGCAATCCCACGCCCAAATATTGAAGTCCGGTCTGTGGTGTTTCTTCTTCGCTACTCAGATTGGTTCCTACATTTCGTTCAAGACCTGCTTTTATGTCAATTCCAGGCCAGGTTGCAATTTTCAATTCCGGATTAAAGAGATTGTAGTATTGCTTGCCATCAAAAGATTTTTGGTTGAAAGTTGCGCCAAGTTTTGGATCAAATTGACCTCTCGTCATCATAAGTTCATTTTCAGCAGCTTCATTGAATAGATTTGCTTGTCTTACCAAAGGATGAAAAAGTGCCACTGCTTCAAAAAACATCTTGGGAGAAAGCAGGGTGTCATTTTGGGCCGATGCCTGGTTTTTGACCAGAGCCAGAATGAAAAGTAAAATAAAGAGCCTTCTAAAATGTTTGGGTTTCAAAATCAAGATTCGCTTTTCTACTTTAATCATCATTTTGTATCAGCCCCTTTCGCCGCTTCTTCCATCGAAATGGTTGGCGGAAATCCGTTTATCTGACGCCACAATTCATACCAAACCGGAACATCGTTGAGCATCACCCATCCGTTTACGCCAGAGCCAAGCCGCAACTGCTCAGGCCAAGGATCATCTGACCGATCTGGCGTCACCAAAAGCCGATAATCGCCTCCTGCTGAGGCTACATAGTCAATCACAATTACCTCTCCGCCAAAAGTTCCAACTGATGCATTTGGCCAGCCTGAAAACTGTAAAACCGGCCATCCATCAAACTGAACCCGAACATGCCGACCTTTTGAAATCAAAGGGACATCCATTGCTTTTATATACAATTCGACAGCTTTTGTAGCAATATCTGGCATGATGGTGACTATCGCCTCACTTTCTTTTACGGTTTCGCCAATTCCAACTTTCAGCGCTTTTACCACGTAGCCATCCTGTGGGGCGGTTAAGGCATAGTTTTGGGTTCTGACTTCCACGTTGGAAATCTTGTTTCGAAGTTTGGAGTATTCACTTTGCGCATCTGCCAAATAGCTTTGTTTAGCGCCAAGTTCTGAACTTGCTTTCGATATTTTATCTGAATAATCTGCTTCAACCGAACTCATTTCAATTAGGGAATTGATTAGCTCATTTTTGGAAACGAAGAATTTATTTTGTGAACTCATCCGTTTTGCCATCGTTTCCTGCAGTTTCAGATTTCGCCGTTCCAAATCTGTTAAAGAGATCAGCCCATCTTTTTCGAAAAGCGATTTGAACCGATCGTATTGCAGTTTTGCTGTGGCGAATTGAATTTTTTCTGCCTCAAAATCCGTACTGTCGCTGATCACTTTCAACTTGCTTTGTTTTACTTTATTTTGGGTTTTCTGAAGTGTAAATATTCTTCCGTTTTCTAATGCCACAAGCTGCATTCTGATGGCAGCTACCTGATTTTCAGTTGCTTTGATGCTTGTTTCTTTGGCAAATAGTTGTTCTGAAAGTCGCTTTAAGAGATCGGGATCAAAATAGTCATCCTTTATTTCTGCAAGTGTTAAAATGGTATCGCCTTTGTTTACAAACTGACCTTCTTTTACCTTCCAGGCGGTAATCCGGCCAGCAATCGCAGTTTGAATTTGCTGGGGCCTATGTGCTGGATCTAAGGCTGTTAACTTGCCTTTGCCAGGAATATTTTGCTGCCATGGAAGAAAAAGACATAAAATGAAAATGAACATAATGCCTACCAACCAACGGGCCAATACCTTCCCATTTTCGAAGGTGTTTATGGTGCGAAGTGCTTGAAACTGATGGTTGGCCCAGTCTTTCGGAACTTTATTATTAGAAATATTGAGCATGAATTAAAGTCCTTTCAAGTGATTTTTAATTTCTTTATACGGTCCGGAGGCTTTTAATTTTCCTTTCTCCAAAACAAAAACAAGATCAGATGCTTCTTGTAAATCGTTGTCGTTGGTCACAAAACAAACCGTCATTGGAATATTTCTGTCCATCAAGATGCTATAAATATAGTTCCGCTCTGATTTTTCCAGCATAAAAATCGGATAAGAAATAATGAGCAGCGCTGGTTTGATGACAAGGCATCGAGCCAGTATTATCTTTTCCAAAATGGAGTTCGAAAGCATATTTCCTGTGCCTACCAATTCAGTTAAAATGCCATCCTGAAGCCTGTTGATATCATCCATGAGATGAAGACTGTGCAGTACTTCTGTGACATCTTTGTAAGAAATTCCAGGCTTTCCCAAGGTGATATTTTCTAGTATGCTACCATCAAAAATTTCTGACCGGTCAAAGTTTTTGCTCACAAGATCCCGATAATGATTGATTTCAATATCGCGGAATGAAATTCCATTTACATTAAAATTCCCTGTGTAGTCCGAGTAAAGGCCACCTAAAAGTCTGGCTAAAGTTTCTTTTCCCGATTCGCTAAATCCGGAAATACAAAATCTGGACCCCGAAGGAACATCGAGGCTTAAGCCATTCAAAGCTTCTTTTTCAGAATTGGGATATGAAAAATGCAAGTCTTTAAATCCGATTTCCAAGCCTAATTTTCGCTCTGGAAGTACATTTACAAAACCCATATTTTTTTCAAGCGGTAAATCGGTAATATGCCCAAGTTTATCAACTGCTGTGAGCAAATCATAAATAATATCCAGGTTGAGAACAATTTTTTCTAAAGCGCCCACCACAATGATAATTACGAGTTCGGAAGCCACAAATTGACCAAGCGTAATTTGCCTGTCCACCACCAGAATAGTTCCCAAAATAAGAATCCCAGCTGTTACAAGTGTTTTAAAAGCTAGGATATTTCCATATTGGAAAACAAGAATTTGAAAGTGTTTCTTTCTGTAAATGAGGTAGTTGTTTACATATTTATCTGTTTTTTCTAAGGGAAGATTTGTGGTGCCTGCCAGTTTGAAACTAGATATAGTGCGAGCCAATTCTTCAAACCACTGCGCCATTTTGTATTTATATTTCGATTCTTTAAGATTGGTCTCAAGACCATTGTTGCCAGTAAATCTAAAAATGAGGTAAACCAGAACCACCAAAAAGCCAGAAAATACGATAAAGAAAGGATGATAAAAAGAGAGCAACAAAAGGCCAAATAAGATTTGCAAAAGCCCCGCTGAAATGTCAATAAGCAACTTTGGAAGGCCTTTTTGAATGTTCATAACCTCAAAAAAGCGATTCATCAATTCAGGTGGATAATATCCTGAAAGGCTTTCCATTTTTATTCTTGGAATTCGAAATGCCAATTCATACGAGGCTTTTGCAAAAATGCGTCTTTGCAAAATTTCAACAAGAGTCATTTGCATAATTTGCAAAGCACCTGACACCAAAACCCCAACAATAACAAGACTAATGAGAACAATGACAGAATTGAAAAAACGTCCGCCAGAAATCAAGTTTATAATGGATTGAATGCCAATAGGTAAGCTCAAGGAAATTAAGCCAATCACCATTGCATAGATATATATATAACCAATATCTTTCTTCTCATTCCCCAAAAGGCGAATCAACCTCTTCAAGGGAGTTAAGTGCCCATCCTCAATATGTTCGTCATTGTAGAAGTGACTTACCATCGCTCTCCAGGTTAGAGCAGTTACCAAAATGAATTTTTTCTCATGTTGGGCGGAGCTTGTATCTTCTATCTTTAGTAGTTGTTGTGCATCTAGTAAATGCCCATCTATTGCTTGATTTCCCTGGGCTAATATTCTAATTGCCAGCTGTTTTTGGTTTTTATCTAGATATAAAACCACTGGAATCCAGCCTGTGTTTGTAATTTCAAACAGAAGAAAAGGCGTACTTAGTTCTCCGATTGCATACTTTAATTGCACATCATCCAAAAGGTTGAGCTTGGCTGATATTTCAATATTAGCAGCTGAGAGTATGAAATCGTTTACAAAAAGATCAATTTCATTGGCATTATAAATCCTCTCTTCTGCCAAAGGTTTTGAAATGACACTTTTGTCATATTTGTGATTGTTTTGTTGTGCAAAAACCTCTAAGGTCTTCTGGAGTATTTGTTGATTCATGAATTTCCTACTGAAAGGAAGAAATAGAATGAAGGGGTAAAATTGGTTTGAAAATCAATTGAAAATTAAATTTGTTAAAAATTAACCGTATTTAATTTGTTGGTTGATAGATTCCTTAATGCTTTTAAACGATTTCAGTTTGAATAAATTAGCCCAAAAGCTTTTCTTTTGTTCCAAAAAGAAGTAGAGATTTGCCCAATATTTACATCGCATATGAAATTTAGAATTGCACTTTGTCTTTCATTCGCTTCCACTTTTTGCCCTCTTTTTGGCCATGCTCAGGATAAACTCAGCAACACGGCCAATTCTAAAATTCAATTTAAAATTGAGAAAGAGGTACAGAACACAGAAGTAAAAAATCAGTACAATACCGGTACATGTTGGTCATTTTCAACACTTTCTTTTATAGAATCTGAAATAATGAAAGCGGGAAAGCCAGCGGTAAATTTGAGTGAAATGTTTATTGTTCGCAATGCCTACATGCAAAAGGCACAACAATATGTTCGAATGCATGGGCACACAAATATGGCGGCAGGTGGTGCTTTTCATGATGTTACAAATGTGATTCGTGAATTTGGGATTGTGCCCGAAAGTGTGTATCCAGGAAATCCATTTCAAGGAAATAAACACGACCACACAGAATTAGATGCTGCGCTCAAAGCATTTTTAGATGTCGTGGTAAAAAGTGAATCCAAAATCAGTAATCATTGGAAAATGGCAGTTTCCGGAATTTTGGATTCCTATTTGGGAAAATTGCCTGAGAAATTTGACTTTCAGGGAAAGAGCTTCACTGCAAAGTCATTTGCTGAATTTCTAGCCATTAAGCCAGATGACTACGTAGAACTAACTTCATTTTCCCATCAACCAGTTTACAAACCATTTGTGATGGAAGTTCCCGACAATTGGGCCTGGAATTCAGTTTTCAATATTGGCTTAAATGAAATGCAGGAAGTTGCTGACTATGCAATTTCAAACAATTATTCAGTGGCATGGGCTGCCGATGTTTCTGAAAAAGGGTTTTCGTTTAAAAACAGTTTGGCTGTGGTTCCAGCCAAAGAATGGGAGGGGATGCCTGAGTCTGAGAAAGATTCTATTTTCCTAAAACCGATTGTAGAAAAAACGATTACACCTTCAATGCGACAAGAGGCATTTGATGACTACACCACCCAGGACGATCATGGAATGCACATTGTTGGCCTTGTGAAAGACCAAACTGGCAAACCATATTATATGGTAAAAAATTCCTGGGGTGTAGAAAGGAATTTTGCAAAGGGATATTTCTACTGTTCCGTGCCATATTTCCTCTTTAAAACTACCTGCATCATGGTTCATAAGAATGGTGTTCCAAAAGGAATTTTAGCTAAATTGAAACTGTAATTTCAATTTAGTTTCCAGGTTTCTTAGACTCATTTTATAAGAAAATAAGATTGAGCTAGAATTGTTGCTTGAGCAAATTAAAGTTTCAATTTGCTCTATTTTCCTTCATTCACTTGGGCTTAAGTTCTGTTTGTTGGTATAATTTCCTACACCAATCCTTTCGAAATTGAATTTAGGATTTAAAGCATAAATATCTGGAAAATAGCATTATGACTATTGATGAAGATCCCAAAAGGTTTTCTTTATCATTTTTTACCTCCAATTCATAGGTACTTAAATAGAAATCTTACAAACCAATCTCGAATTCGAAATGGGGGTTCTTGTTTATTGGTTTAGCTAGATATATGTTTGGGTTTAATCCTGAGCATATTATGCCCCTATTTACACGTAAAGTCTTCATCCATTTCTGCTTTTGTTTTGGTTTTGCGCTGCTTCCAAAAGCACAGACTTGTTCTACATTTCCTATTTTTTTTCCAGATACGGTATGTCTTGGACAGACTGTTAAAGGCATTAATCTTGGCCCCAAAAATTTAAGTTATGAATGGGACATCTGCGCCGGTGATTTGTTTAAAGCTGGAAGTTCTACCAACATTCCGATTACTGGTTTTACGGGTCAGCCATTCGGATTGAAAATCGTTCGGGAGGGAAATAAATTTCATGGATTTACAATTTCATCCAACCAGAATATTCTCTTCAGACTCGATTTTGATACCAACATTAATTCTGTTCCTACAGTAGTTAATCTTGGAAATCCAGGCAATAGCATAGTAAATGGAGGAGGTTTTGAAATCAAAAAAGTAGGCGGTATTTATTATGGGTTTACTGTAAATAGAATTGTAAATCAGTTGGTTAGATTCACCTTTGGAAGTGGAATAGCCTCAGCTCCAACCGCTGATGTGGTTTCAGTACCAACTTTTGGCAGTCCTGTTTCCTTCAGCATTACCCAGGAGGACAATAACTTTTTTGGCTTTGCCGTCACTGCCGGAGGTACAAAACTTAACATATTTAATTTTGGAAACTCGCTTGCTTCAAGTCCAATATTGAGCTCAATAACCATTCCAGTTGCTACATATTCAGTTTTGATAAGCACTCAGGATTGCTTCGGGAAGTATGTTTTTATTGGCGACAATGCAGGAAAAATTACCAAAGTGAACTTTGGATCCAGCTTTTCTAACCTTACTCCAGCAGTTGTAAATTTTAGCTATTCGCCAACTTTTATAGGAACCCCAAGTGCGATGACTTTTGCCGAAGACGGAGGCAGGAAACTTATAGTAATTGCAGGAGGAACGCCAGGAGCGGTAGGATTACTAAATTTTGGAAGTTCATACCAAACAAATTCTCCGGCCATTTCCGCTATCGCAAATGTTCCAGTGGCTATTTTTGGTTTAAGCGATGTATATATTGGTCCAGATGGGAATTCATTTTTATACTATGTTTCACTTGCAACTACCTTCGGAAGGATAAACTTCACGTCTGGCTTTTGCCCAGGTTTTTTAGCGAACAAATCTTTTGATCCCCCTTCCGTTTCATGGAGCGTTGCCGGGAAATATTTTGTCAACTACAAAGTTATGGGACCATCAGGCTTGGTTTACAGTGGTGGGGATTCAGTTTTTGTAAAAAACAGTGCTTCTTTAAACCCTACGACGCCAATTGTAGATTTTGTTGCAGATGAGCAATGTCCATCTAAAAATACCAGATTTTTTCCATCTGTAGTTTCAACAGGAACGTATTCCAGCCTGTGGACATTTCCAAATGATTTTACGAGTGCTCAAAATTCTCCCAGTCGCAATTTTCTATCTACAGGAGTATATCCTGTTTCGTTAAGAATAAGGCCAACTGATGGTTGTGGTGTGGTTTCTGTGACAAAGCATGTTAAGATATTTAATGATCCTCAAGCCTCAATAACGTCCAACTTTGCACCACCCGCACAAGTTTGTACAAAAGACTCGATTCTATTTCTGGATGGTTCTAGCCCCCAAAATTTAATTAAAAGGTGGAAATGGGATTTTGGAAATGGACAGATTGTTTTCACCAAAGATGCAAAAGCATATTATCCATTTAATTTAGGAAATCAATCCATACAAATTTCCTTAAAGGCCTCAGATAGTAGCGGTTGTGGGACTTCCGTTTCTAAATCGGTAACAATTAAGCAAGGTGCCGATGTTCAGTTCAGCTTTAGTAAAACATGTTTTGGCGATGTAACTCAGTTTCAAAATTCAACTCCAAACTTAGGCCAGTCAAGTTTTTTATGGAATTTCGGAAATCCGTCAGGTGGTGCAGGAAACACAAGTACAAGCGCTGCTTCTCAATTAACATATACCTACCCTGATTCAGGGCTTTATCGAGTCAACCTAAAAGCGACCAGTCCCAATGGATGTAGCAGCCAGTTTTCTCAGGCTGTTCGCATATTTTCAAAACCTTTGGTTGACTTCTCATTTCCAAATGTCACTTTTCCCAATAGACCAGTTGCTTTTATCAATAAAAGTACAGTAGCTCTTCAATCCATAACTGGAAACGAATGGAACTTTGGTGATCCAACAAGTGGTATAAACAATCTTTCAACGGTTCAAAATCCCAGCCATACATTTTCTACTATTGGGAGTTATCAAGTTCAATTGAAGGCAGTTAGCAGTCAAGGTTGTAGTTCAGTTGTAGTTAAAAATGTTCCAATATTTCCTCCCTGCCCTGTTGTCTCCTACACCACGCAGCTTTCACAAGTTGGCAACACACAAGTACTGACAATCAACAACCAGACAACTTTAGTAAAAGAAACCAGAATTGATTTCTGCGCTGGTGATCTCGAGTTAACCCCTGTTTTGCAATCTCAGCAAACTGGTGTGTTGCCTATAAATTTTGCTTCGCAAGTTTTTCCGATTAAGGAAGGTGATCAGTGGACAGGCTTTATACCCTCTCCAAGCGCAAATAATTCTACTAGTTTTTTCAAAGGAACCTTTGGTAATAGTTTAAATAACGATATTTCAAATTTCTCGCCAGGTCTTGGCAATCCTCAGACAAAGTTTCCAACGCCTATTTTTATTCGTTTTATCAAAGAAGATACAGTTTGGTATGGGATTGCCTCTAACGGTGATTCCAAATTGTGGAGAATCCGATTTGGCGCCTCTCTAAGAAACAATTCACCAATTGTTACCGAAATTCCAGTTCCTGTTGGAACATTGGTCGCACCGACGTCTGCGCAAATTGTAAAGGATAAAGACACAACTTATCTTTTCATCACCAACAACAATGGCTTGTCAATCAACAACTTTATCAAACTTAGATTCAAAAATTCAATTGTTGATACACCGATTGTTTCGGTGCTCAACAATCCGTTGATTTTGCAGAACTCAACAGGGTTTTTTAATTTGTCTTTTGCCAGAAGCTGCGATACATGGTATGCTTTGCTGCTGGCGAAGAGTCAATTGTATAGATTGAATTTTGGGAAATCGTTGAATAATATCCCGACTGCAAGCTCAATTACCAGCGAAGTTACCGCAGGTTTGACTTCGGCAAACGCCTTCGATAATTTGAGAGGAATTTCTCTTTTGCAGGATCTTGGAAAATGGTATGCATTTATAAATACAAATACGGGATCCATATTCCGACTAAGATTTTCTAATGGAATAAATCAAAGCATTGATAATGTGAGTTCTTTGGGGAGTTTTGGAATTCAGGGCGTTGTTGGCCCAATTAATTTTGTTCAAGAAGGTTCTGAGGTTTTTGGTCTGACAATCAACAGCGCAGGAACCGTGTATAAGTTCAAGTTTCCAAATAGGTGTCCGGCAGATGTTCCATTTGCTTTGCTTACGGAACCTGGTAGCATAACAGCTAATTACAATTCCTCAGGCAGGTATAGAGTAACTTTAACTTCAGAATCGAGTTTTGGGCCAACCACACAAGTGCTCGTTTTGGATTCGCTTTTTCAATCTTCTAACCAGCAAAGTCTTAGCTGTAAAAAAATGGATTTGAATCACCCAGATGAGCTTTGTTTTAACAACAAATACAAAGCTTCTGTTGGGCAATCTAAATTGACAAACGTAAAATGGGATTTTTGTACTGGCGATTTTAAACTAAGCCCTGCTACACTTGCTCCTCCGCTGGCAACTAGTGCAGCAACCGGAATTCAAACTGTACAATCAGGGAGCAATTATTATACATTTTTGGTTAATGCGAGCGGGCTTTTCAGGTTGAACTATGGAGAGTCTCCGGCATCTATTCCCGGTCAACCCATTCCAATTGTTTTTCCAGGATCTGGCGGGCTCTTTGATGTCAAATTCTTTAAGGAAGGCAACAATTGGTTTGCACTTTGCATTTATACACTTGGTGAAAGTATAATCAGGCTAAATTTTGGAGCCGATATTACCAACCCAAGTCCTGCTTTTGCAATTATCAATCTACCAGGTTTTTTAACAAGGCCCAGATCAATTGATCTTTTTGAAGATCAAGGAAATAAGTTTGCCTTGATAGCCAACCAAAACGGGGGAAATCTGGTGATGCTCAACTTTGGAAAAACATATTTAAACATCCCATTTCCGCTTTCAATTGATGTTCCGGGTGCCATCAATTTATATAAAGTGAGTTGCATAAGAGATTGTAACATTTGGCATGCTTTTGTTTCAGATCCCTCCCAGGATTCATTGTATCAACTTACATTCAACAAAGGTCTGGAAAGCAAACCAAGTTTTAAAAGATTGGGGCTTCTTTTCGCAGTTGGTTTACAGGCCGTTAGGGATGGCAATGAATTTTATCTTTTTTCAACCAAGACCCAGCCAAACAGCAACAACTTATTTAAATTCTCATTTGGAACATCGCTGAGCAATATCCCAAGAAGAGATAGTTTGGGAAATTTCGCAATTACAACTCCGGCAACTGGCCTTAACAATGTTCATGCATTTCATATTTTCTTAAGTTCAGAATCTGATAATATATTTTTTGGAAGCAGTCTGAACAATGGCAATTTGTATAGAATTAAATTTCAAAATCCATGCTCAGCTTTGAATCCAGTCGTTAGCGGTGATACAATAGTAGGACAGTCCTATTCGGTTAATAACAAATATTTTATCTCAACAACCGGGTTCGACAGCACAGGCAGTTTGGTCTCGGCTTTTGATTCTGTAACTGTAAAAAATCGTGCAGAAGCCAATTTCACGATTCCTGGAAACAGATGCAAAGGAGAGCCTATTCTTTTTCAGGATGGCTCAATACCCGGCACTTTTACCAGCATTACAAATTGGAAGTGGAGTTTTGGAGATACTTCCGCGGTTGTCGATAGTTCTTCAAATCAAAATCCTACGCATACATTTTCTAAAGCTGGCACGTATAAAGTCAGTTTAAAGGTCAAAGAAGAGGGCGGTTGTGAAAACGAATTGATAAACGAAGTTCAGGTAGCTGACAAGCCAAGGCCGAATTTTAGTTTTTCTACTGGATTGATTTGCACAAACGATTCCGTACGGTTTTCTGACCTGAGCCAAGGCCAGAGTGATCCCATTGTTTCCAGAAACTGGGAAATAAGGAAAAACAATCTACTTATATTTTCATCAACCAAAGAAAGTCCTCAATTCCTTTTTACTGAAACTGGTGCCTATCAGGTTTCTTTAAAAGTGAAGGGCCAAAGCCAATGCGACAGCACAATAACCAAGCAGGTTCAAGTAGGAGGGGAGGGGCCTTTGGTTTCTTTTACAAACACAAAACCTTGCTTAAACGAGGCCGTTAATTTTGCAGCTCAAATTGTTGGGTCTTTAGATTCTTTAAACTGGTTTATTGACAATGGCAGTAGTAGCATCACCAACCAGGCGAATTTTACAAATCCCTTCTCTTCAACAAATGTTTTCAGAGTTAAATTGGTCACATACAAAGGCGGTTGCACCAATAGTTTTACCAAATTATTGAAAGTAAATGAAAGACCGCAATTTGGAATTGACTACCAGGCAGTTGCAAACTGTCAAGGCTTGCCAATCAACTTTACAACAGCCATAAGTTCAAGCGAAGACGTGGTTTATAATTGGGATTTTGGAGATGGCACTACGGATACACTTAAAAATCCGGTGAAGGCATTTTCTGGTTTTGGCACTTTCAATGTGAAATTAAAAGTGACTACCGACAACGGTTGTGATGCTACAAAAGGCTTGACATTTATAGCAAAACGTGCGCCAATTGCTCAATTTACATTCGATAAAGCATGTAAAGATGAGCCTGTTACCTTTACGAACACTTCAACTGCAAATGGAGTAGCAGGAGGAATTACAAGTTATTTCTGGGAATTTGGCGATCTAAATGCCACAACTTCCAATCAAAAAGATCCTGCACCCTTCTTTTATAATGAATCTCCGGGTCGCAAAATTGTAAGGCTTACTGTCAGGACAGGTGAAGAATGCCCAAATACTTTTGTTAGAACATTTGTTATAGGTAGTAAACTTGCCGCAAACTTTGATTTTCAAACAGGTTGTTTGGGAACTCCATTCAAATTCTTCGATATCTCTAATGCCGGTTTAGATTCAATATCTACCTGGAGTTGGACGATTGGTGGTTTAAACTTCAATACCCGAAATCCGATTGTGGAATTTGATCAAAAAGGCATTTATGATGTGCGACTTTTGGTGAAATCCAGAAGTGGATGTGCAGATGAAATAACCAGAATAAAGGCCTTTAATGTACTGGAGCCTGCAGTTGCAGATTTTACCATCAGCAATGGAACTTTCACTGAAGGCGATCCATTTAGGGTAACTTTTACTCAATTTCCAAGGGTAAATGAAAGCTATGATTATGTCTGGGATTTTGGAGACACCACTTTCAGCAATTCTGGCAATCCACCGCCACAAATCTATAAAAGAGAGGGAACATATGTGGTCAAATTAAAGGCATCCCGATCTGGAACGATTTGTTCTACAGAAGTTGTAAAGGTTGTCAATGTGATCATCAACCCAATTCAAGGACTACGCTTAAAAAAGCTTAACGTCGGAAAAGGTACTGAAAAGATTTCTCTTGCTGTAGAAGTTGAAAATCAGAGCAATGTGGCCATTCGAACCTTCGATCTGGTGGCAAGGCTTGGCAGTCTTGTAAGCCTAACAGAAGTATGGACAGGAATATTGCTTCCAGGGGAAACTACAACGTATAATTTCAAATCCAGTGTTCTTTCCAAAAGCTCTCAGACGGTTCAGTTTGTTTGTGTTTCTGTGTTTTTGCCAGATCCTGGGAAGGAAACAAGCCCATCGGACAACAGCCAGTGCTTTTCAACAGATTCTTTGCCTTCCATTGTTGCCATTTTTCCAAACCCGACCTCTAGGGACTTGATGGTTGACCTCAATTTGCCCAACACGGACCCATTTGAAATCAAAATGATTAATTCTTTTGGCCAGCAAGTGATTTCATTCAATATGGAAGATCCTCAAGTAGGGGCGCTGCGCAAAACATTCAATGTTTCGTCATATCCCAATGGGGTGTATTACCTCTGGTTCAGATCTGGAAAAAGAATTGAGCACAGAATAATTCAAATACAAAAGGCTGACTATTGATCTGTCTGGCTTTCGTGTTTTGTTTATAAGTAAGTTATCGGATATTACAATCAACATACCTTCATTTTCTCAGCGTGGTGGAAATTAGATTCTCAAAATGAGACAAATATTATTTGAAGAATGATGTTGAAGAAATATTTAAGCAAACGTGAACCAGAAAGTGGACTCATGCTCGTGAATGTTGAAATTGATACCAAATATGAGTTGAAAATGATACTCGACACCGGAGCTACAAATACTACTATTGATAGTAATGCTTTGTATCTTATAGGACATGACCTCAAAGACAGCATTGGTTCTGTTGAAATTGAAACGGCAAATGGCTTAATTGAAACCGAAATATTTGAAATTGATTCTTTTACCTCCCTTGGCAAGACAGAGAAATTTCAAATCCAGGTTTACGACTTTTTAGCCCACGGAATTTTCTCTGATTGCAACGGACTTCTTGGTCTAGACTTTCTGGAAGGGACAAAGTTTTGTATCGACAACAGA
>Ga0105046_10007546_pt1 | contig 17126 bp, 16 predicted proteins | sample MAT03_FD_78385 | JGI IMG/M metagenome (GOLD analysis project Ga0105046, IMG submission 78385) | Freshwater microbial communities from Lake Fryxell liftoff mats and glacier meltwater in Antarctica - MAT-03 (megahit assembly) | ecosystem: Environmental > Aquatic > Freshwater > Ice > Liftoff...
TGCCGGCACGAGCGGGAGGGGCTGACGGCGCCCGTGAACGACGCCGCCGGGTTCGCCGCCGCGGCCGACCGGCTGCTCGCCGAGCCCGCGCTGCGGGAGCGGCTGGCGGTCGCCGGTCGGGTGCGGGCGGTCGAAGAGTTCGACTGGATGGTCATGGGCCGGCGGACGCTCGACGTGTACCGCGGCGTATCGGCCGGGAAGGAGGTCGCGTGCGCGTCCTTCACCTGACCGCCGGCAACCTGTACGGCGGCGTCGAGACGTACCTCGCCACCCTCGCCCGCCTGCGGCACCTCGCGCCGGTGATGGAGCCGGCGTTCGGCCTCTGCTTCCCTGGTCGGATGCGCGACGAGCTGCTCGCGGCCGGGGTCGCGGTTCACGACTTCGGCCCGGTGCGTCTGAGTCGGCCGTGGACCGTCGTCGCCGCCCGCCGTCGGCTGCGGGCGGTGCTCGCGGCCGGCGGGTTCGACGCGGCCGTGTGCCACTCGTCGTGGCCGCACGGGGTGTTCGCCCCGGTCGTCCGCCGGGCCGGGGTGTGGCTCGCCCACGCGGTCCACGGCGACTACTCGACGCCGAATCGGCTCGACCGGTGGGCCGCGCGGACTCGGCCGGACGTGGTGCTGGCGAACAGCCGGTTCACCGCCGGCCCGGCTGCGCGGCTGTTCCCGCGGTCCCCGGTCGAGGTCGTGTATCTGCCGGTGGAACGCCGCGAGGTCGGCGACCGTGACGCGGTCCGCCGGGAGGTCCGGGCCGAGTTCGGCACGCCGCCCGGCGCGGTCGTCATCCTCCAGGCGAGCCGGCTGGAGCGTTGGAAGGGGCTGGCCGTCCACGTCACCGCTCTCGGGCGGCTGGCCGCGCTGCCGGGCTGGGAGGCGTGGTTCGCCGGCGGCGCACAGAAAGCGGGCGAAGCGGAGTATCTGGCCGAATTGCAGGCCGCGGCGCGGCACTTCGGGGTCGCCGACCGCGTCCGGTTCCTCGGCCAGCGGGCGGACGTACCGCGGCTGATGGCGGCGGCCGACGTGTACTGTCAGCCGAACACCGGCCCCGAGCCGTTCGGACTGGCGTTCGTCGAGGCGCTGGCGGCCGGGCTCCCGGTCGTGACGAGCGGATTCGGCGGCGCGGCCGAGATCGTGAACGACTCGTGCGGCGTGTTGACCGCATCCGGCGACGCGGCCGAGGTCGCGGCGGTGTTGCGCGGGTTGATCACCGATCCGACGTGCCGGGCGGCGCTGGGCGCGGCGGGTCCGGGGCGGGCGCACGATCTCTGTGACCCTGCCGCGGCACTGGCCGGGCTCGCGGCGGTGTGCCGCCCGGCGGAGCGGCCGGTGAGGGTATCTTCGTGAAGGAGTGGCTCAAGCGAACGGCCGCGGCAGTGGCTCCGGAGTTGACGACCGCGATCCAGTCGGCTCGATCCCGCGCGCGGTCGCACCGGTTGGTGCGAGAGTGGAAGCTGGATCGATTGACCCGGTCGATTCTCGACCACCTCGGGCCGACCGTCCGGACCGGGCCGTTCCAGGGAATGACCCTGACCCCGATGACCCGCCGGGAACACCTCGGCCCGTTTCTCCTCGGGTGCTACGAGGCCGAGCTCCACCCGTGGCTGACGGCCGTCGCCGGACGGCGGTTCGCCCAGGTGCTCGACGTCGGTGCGAAGTTCGGGTACTACGCGGTCGGCCTCGCCCGGCTCATGCCGGACACGCCGGTGGTGGCCTTCGACACCGACTGGTGGGCGCGCCGGGCGACCCGGGAAATGGCGGCCGCGAACCGGTCGCCGAACGTCCGGGCGGCCGGGTTCTGCTCGCCCCGGTGGCTCGACCGGCACCTCACCCCCGGGAGCTTCGTGCTGTCCGACTGCGAGGGGTACGAGGCCGAACTGTTCGCCCGGTCGTCGACCCCCGCCCTGGACACCGCCACCCTGCTGGTCGAAGTTCACGACAACCTGACCGCGGGGGTCGGGTCGGTACTCCGGCGGCGGTTCGTCCGCACCCACGACCTCGCGGTCGTCCGGACCGGGGACCGGGACTGGGCCGGGCCGGAGCTTCCGTTTCTGACCCCCGCCGACGCGGCCGCGGCGGTGCGCGAGATTCGTGATCCGCAGGAGTGGTTCCTGTTCACCCCGCGGGCGGGGGCCGGGTGATGGACGCCGCCTTCCCCGCCGCCGCCTTCCTCGCCGCCCTCGTCGGCACCCGCCGGTCGCTCGGGCTGGGGTTCGTGGCGGTGTTCGCCGTCGGGTACGTCAACGGGGTGATCCGGGCCAACTACCTCGGGGTGTTCTCCACGTTCATGTTCGACGCCGGCCTCTTCGGGCTGTACCTCGGGTACGCCACCGCCCCCGGGGCGGCGCGGGCGTGGCGGGGGGTGGCCGGAGGGTACGCGCTCTTCCTGATCGGGTGGCCGGCGCTCCTCAGCCTCGTCCCGATGAACGACCTGCTGATCCAACTCGTCGCGCTCCGGGCGACGGTGTGGTTCCTCCCCGTCATGCTGATCGCCCGCCGCCTCACCTCGGCCGACCTGGCGGTCATCGCCCGGGGGCTCGGGGTGTTGAACCTCGTGGCGCTCGCCGGCGGCGTGTACGTGTACCTGAACGGGGTCGAGGCGCTGTACCCGGAAAACGCCGTCACCCAGATCATCTACATGTCGAACGACGTAGCCGGGTATCAGTACCACCGCATCCCGTCGTTTTTCCTGAGCGCCCACGCCTACGGCGGGGCGATGGTGTTCACCCTCCCATTCCTCCTCGACCGGGCGTTCGGCGCCGGTGTGCGGGCGGCCGACCGGGGGGTGGCCGCCGTCGGGATCGGGGCGGCCGCGGCGGGGGTGCTCATGTGCGCCGCCCGGCAGCCGATCGTGACGTTCGGGCTGGCCGGGCTCGTCGCCTGGGCGTGTACTCGGTTCCACTGGGCATTCGGGCTGGTCGCGGCCGGACTGGTCGTCGCCGCGGCCGGGACGGCGGTGTCCGACGAGCGGCTCCAGCGGGCGGCCACCCTCGAGGACGCCGACGCGGTCGGCGAGCGGATCAAGGGGAGCGCGAACGAGTCGTTGCTGGACCTGATCGCCGACTACCCGGGGGGCGCCGGGATGGGGTCCGCGTCCGGGACGAGCATCCCGTTCTTCCTGTCCGACCGGGCGCCGCCGGCGATCGGGTTGGAGAACGAATACTGCCGCATCCTGGTCGACCAGGGGTGGGTCGGGGTGGGCGGGTGGGTGGCGTTCCTCGGGTGGCTGTTCGCCCGCCCGCCGGCCGCCCGGCTCGACGCCCGGTGGGGGCTCGGGGTGGTGCTGATGTACGCCCTCTGCCTGACCAACTGGGCGACCGCGTTCATCGGCACCGGCACGCTGTCGGCAATACCCGGGTCGGTCCTGCTCCTCACCCAGATGGGCGTGCTGCTCCGGATTCGAGATGCGGCGGAAGAGGTGCCGGCGTGAGCCGCGCCGCCGCCATCGCCCGCGGGCTGACCGTCGGGTACGGGTATCAGGCTGCCGTCGCCCTGACCGGGCTCGCGCTCACGCCGTTCCTCCTCGGCCGGCTCGGGGCCGACGACTACGGCCGGTGGCTGATCGCCGGCCAGCTGCTCGCCGTGCTCGGGCTGCTCGACCTGGGGGTGACGGCGGTGCTGCCGCGGGAGGTCGCCCGGGCGGCGGGCGCCGGCGCGTCGGTGGCCGAGGTCGTGCGCCGGGCGCGGTGGCTGGTGTGGCTTCAGACGCCGGCGGTCGCGCTGGTCGCGGCCGCGGCGTGGTGGTGGGCGGCGGACGTGCGGCCGGAACTGGCCGGCCCGCTCGCGGTGGTGCTGGGCGGGTTCGTCGTGCAGTTCCCACTGCGGCTGCCGGCCGCCGTGCTGGCCGGGATGCAGGACCTGGCCTACGCCGGGCTGGTGCAGGCGGTCGGGTGGGCGGTGACGACGGCCGTTTCGGTCGCCCTGGTGCTGGCCGGGTGGGGGCTGAACGCGCTGGCCGTGGGGTGGGCGGCCGGGCAGCTCGCCGGGTGCGCGCTGGCGTGGCGGCGGGTACGGGAGCGCTTCCCGGAGGTGCGGGCCGGGTGGGCGTGGCCCGGCCGGGCGGCCCTGCTCGGGCAGTTCGGACCGGGCGGGTGGACAAGCGTCCGCCAGCTCGCGCAGTTGCTCCTGAACGGGGCGGACCTTGTCGTCCTCGGCCTCGTCGCCGGCCCGGCCGCGGTCGTGGCGTACAGCTGCACGGTGCGGCTGGTCGGGCTGGTGACGAACCAGCCGTACCTGTTGGCGACGACGGCCCTGCCAGCCCTGACCGAGCTCCAGGCGGGCGGGGACCGGGGGCGGCTGTGGCGGGCGTGTCGGGCGGTCGGGACGGCGACGATGGTCGTCAGCGGGGGGCTGGCGGTGGCCGTGCTGGCGGTGTCGCCGGCGTTCGTCCCGCGGTGGGTGGGGCCGGAACAGTACGCCGGGCCGGCGGTGGTACTCGGGGCGGTCGGGGTGATGGTCGCCCGGCACGCCGCGTTCACCCTGCTCCAGACACTCTTCGCCCTCGGCCACGACCGTCGGCTGGCCGCGGCCGCGGTCGCCGACGGGGTCGTCACGGTCGGGGCGACGGTCGCGTGGGTCTCGGTCGTCGGCCCGGTCGGCGTGCCGCTCGGGTCGCTCACCGGACTCGTGCTGACGAACGGGGCGGTGGCGGTGTGGACGCTCGCCGGGGCGGAGGGCGTGTCGGCGACCCGGTTGGTCCGGGCCGCGGCCCCGTGGCTGGTGCGGTTCCTGGTCGTGGTCGGGCCGACCGCGGCGGCGGCGTTCAGCCCGTTCGCCGCCGACCCGGCCGCCGCCGCGGCGCTCCTCCTGGTCGGGCTCGTCACCTACGCCGGGCTGGTGACACCGCTGTTCCGCCGCGACCCACTGGCCGGCTACCGGGACCGGTTCGCGGCCGCCGTGCGCCGCAAGCTCGGGCTCCGCCCGCGTACCTTCTGACCGCAAGGGGCCACCCGCGATGGACCTGGAAGCATTCGCCAACCGCATCTCATTCCGGTACGTCGGCCCGGCCGGCGGGCTCCGCTGGTACCGCCGGCTGAACCACCGGCTCGCGGCCGTCGGCGTGTCGCTGGAGGTGGCCAACACCCGCCTCCCGTCGGACCGCCGGGCGGCGCGGCCCGCGCTCCGGCGGCTCGTCCGCGGGGTGCCGCGGATGTCCACCTACGCCACCGCCGCACTCATCGACAAGGCGGTGGCCGCCATGCCCCCGGACACGTCGTTCGTGAACGTCGGCTTGTGGCACGGGTTCTCGTTCCTCGCCGGGCTCGCCGGGAACCCCGACCGGCGGTGCGTGGGGATCGACAACTTCTCGCAGTTCGGCGGCCCGAAGGCCGAGTTCCTCGCCCGCTTCGAGGCGGTCCGGTCGCCCCGGCACGAGTTCCACGAAATGGACTACGAGGCCTACTTCGCCGCCGTCCATCAGGGGCCGATCGGGTTTTACATCTACGACGGCGAGCACAGCTACCGGAACCAGCTCCGCGGGCTGGAGGCGGCGGAACCGTTCTTCGCCCCCGGGTGCGTGGTACTGGTGGACGACACGAACGACGACGAGCCGCGGCAGGCGACCCTCGACTTCGTCAACCGCCACCCCGGCCGATACCGGATGGTGTTCGACCGGCGGACGGGGGTGAACGGGCACCCGACGTTCTGGAACGGGGTGATGGCGTTCGTGCGGACCTGAGCCCGGGGAGGCGGCGTGCGTGTCCTACTCGTCTGGCCGGCGGCGGGCCGGCTGACCTCGATCTCGGTCCGGTACGAGCGGTACGCCCGCGGGTTTCGCGCGCTCGGGTGCGACCCGGTCACGGTCTGCCTTCCCGCGGCCGCCGAAGGGTACGACGAGCCGGTGGCCGTCGCCCCGGACGAGTCCGCCCTCCGCGACCCGGACTTCTACCGGGCGCTCGGGGCGGACGCGGCCGTCGTGGTGACGTGGCTCGGGCTGCCGGACGTAGTCGCGGCGCTGAAGGCGGCCGGGCTGTGGGTCGTGTCGCTGGCCGACTCCGACGGCCGGGTCGGGGTGCGGGCGCACCCGGGGGCGACGTTCGCGCGGGCGGTCGGCCAGCACCCGGCCTGGGGCACGAAGCTCCGGGCCGCCCGGTACTGGGCGACGCTGTTCGTCGGCGGCCCGGGCGAGCAGGACCGTCCGGTCCTGGCCAGCGCGGCGGCGGCCGACCGGGTCGTGGTGTGCAGCCCGGGGGCGGTGGCGCACCTGCGGCGGTTCTTCGACTCGTACCGGCGACCGGACCTGGGGGAGAAGGTCGTGAGCGTCCCGTACCCGACCGACGAGTGCCACCTGACCGGCCCCGTGCCCGCGGCGCGGGCCGACCGGGTCGTCGCGATCGGCCGGTGGGAAGACCCGCAGAAGGCCGCCGGCGTACTCGCACGGGCCGCGGCCCGGCACCGCGCGGCCCGGGGGCAGACGGAGGTGCTCGTGTTCGGCCCGAACGGCGGCCGCTGGTTCGGCCCCGGCGGGCAGTCCGACCGGGTGGCATACATGGGCGTGCGCCCGCCGGAGGAAATCGCGGCGGCCCTCCGCACGAGCCGGGCGCTGGTCCTGCCGTCCCGGTGGGAGAGCGGGCCGATCGTGTTGAGCGAGGCGCTCGCCGCGGGGTGCTCGGTGGTCGGGACGCACGCGGTCCCGGCGGTCGTGTCGGCGTGCGCCGAGGGGCCGTTCGGGACGGTCGCGCGGACCGGATCGGCGGCGGGATTGGCGACCGCCATCCGGGACGAGATGGCGGCGTGGGACCGCGGCGAGCGCGACCCGACGGCCATCGCCGCCCACTGGAGGCCGCGGTTCGACCCGGCGGCCGTGTGCCGCGCGCTCCTGGCCGGCTGCCCGGCGGGGGTGCCGGCGTGACCCCTACCGTGTCCCTGGTCGTCCTCAGTCACAACCGCCCGGACTTCCTCCGGGAGGCGCTGCGGTCCGTCGCGGCCCAGACCCACCCGCCCGCCGAGGTGCTGGTGGTCGACAACCTGAGCCCCCGCAGCGGGGAGGTGGCGGCGGTCGTGAGCGAGTTCCCCGGCGTGAGGCTGCTCGCCCAGGGGTGCAACCGCGGGTTCACTGGCGGGATGAACGCCGGCCTCCGGGCCGCGGCCGGGGGGTACGTGGTGCTGTCCGAGGACGACATCGTTCTCGACCCCGGGGCGGTCGCGGCCGTCGTCGGTCACCTGGCGGCGCACCCAGGGGTCGGCGTCGCCGGCGGGCTGATGCTCAACCGGTCGGACGGCACGGTCCGGTGCGCCGGCGGCCGGGTGGCGCTCGGCACCCGATTCCTGCTGGAGGTGATCGGCGCGGGCGCGGCGGACGACGGGAGGTTCGCCGACCCCTTCCCGGTGACGTACCTTCCCGGGGCGTTCCTGGCCGCGCGGCGGGAGGTCTGGGGCCGGCTCGGCGGGTTCCGCGACCGGTACTTCCTGTACATGGAGGACGTGGACTTGTGCCTCCGGGCCGCGGCCGCCGGGTACCGGCTGGACGTGGTCCCGGCCGCGCGGGTGTGGCACGCCGACCCGCCGCCCAGCGACCGGGTGCCGGGGTGGCTGGCGCGGCTCAAGGCCCGGAACCTGCTCCGGCTGTACCTGCTCAACGCCCCGGCCCGGGTTCTCCCGGGGTTCCTCGCCCGGTACGCCGGGTGGGGGCCGGCCGTGGACATGGCCCGCGGCCGGCGGGCGGGGTGGTATGCGCTCGCCGCCGCCGCCCGCACCGCCGCCGAGTTGCCCGCCCTGGCCCGCGAGCGGTGGGCCGCCGGGGGGTGCCCCCGTGTCTGACCTCCCCCCCGCCCTCGCCGGCCGCACCGTCCTCCACCTCGGGGCCGGGAAGAAGTACCGCCCGGACGCCGTCAACGTCGACCTCGTCGCGGCGACCAAGCCCGACCTCGTCCACGACCTCGACGCGGCCCCGTGGCCGCTCCCGGACGGCCACTTCCGGGAGGTGCTGGCGTTCGACGTGGTCGAACACCTGGCCGACGTGGTGCGGGCGATGGAGGAGGTCCACCGGGTTTGTGCCCCCGGGGCGGTGGTGAAGATCACCGTGCCGCACTACTCGTGCGCGAACGCCTTCACCGACCCGACCCACCGGCACTACTTCTCGGCCGCGAGCTTCAACTACTTCACCGGGGACAACGAGTTCGACTTCTACACCCCGTGCCGGTTCCGCAAGCGGGCGGCGACGATCGTCTTCCACCCGACGCTCCTGAACAAGGTGGTGCGGCGGCTGGCGGCCCGGTGGCCGGCGGCGTACGAGCGGGGGTGGGCGTGGGTGTTCCCGGCGTGGTTCCTGTACTTCGAGCTCGAAGTCGTCAAGGAGGCGCCGTGAGCCCCCGCGTCGTCCACATCACCCCGGCGCTGTTCGGCGAGGGCGGGGTGTACGGCGGGGCCGAGCGGTACTCGCTCGAACTCGCCCGGCACATGGCGCGCGTCACGCCGACGGCGCTGGTCAGTTTCGCCGACCGGCCGCGCCGGTTCGCCACCCCCGACGGGCTGCGGGTCACCGCCCTCGGGCCGCCGTGGTACGTCCGCGGGCAGCGGTTCAACCCCGTCCACTGGGGCATCCTCCGAGCGGTCGCGGCGGCCGACGTGGTTCACTGCCACCAGCCCTGCACCCTCGCCGCCGAGCTGGCCGCCCTGATCGGTCGAGCGGCCGGGCGGCGGGTTCTGGCGTCCGACCTCGGCGGCGGCGGGTGGGGGTTCAGCAGCCGCGTCGCCACCGCCGGCTGGTTCCACGGCCACCTCCACATCAGCGCCTACAGCCGGGCCGCGGCCGGGCACGACGGCCGCCCCGGGGCCGAGGTGATCTACGGCGGCGTGGACACCGACGTGTTCTTCCCCGACGCCACCGTGGGGCGCGAGTCGCTGGCCGTGTTCGTCGGCCGGCTGATGCCGCACAAGGGCATCGACGACCTGGTGAAGGCGCTGCCCGACGGGATGGCACTGGAGCTGATCGGCCGCCCGTACCACGACCGCTACCTCGCCGACCTCCGCCGCCTCGCGGCCGGGAAGCGGGTGACGTTCCGGCACGACGCGACCGACGCCGACATCGTCCGCGCCTACCGGCGGGCGGCGTGCGTCGTGCTGCCGAGCGTGTACCGGGACTGCTACGGGAACGAGAGCCGGGTGCCCGAACTCCTCGGACAGACGCTGCTGGAGGGAATGGCGTGCGGCGCGGCCGGGGTGTGTACCGCGGTCGCCAGCCTGCCGGAGGTGGTAGCCGACGGCGAGACCGGGTTCGTGGTCCCACCGAACGACCCGGCGGCGCTGCGGGCGAAGCTCGAATTCCTCCGCGACAACGCCGGCGTCGCGGCCGCCCTTGGCGCCGCCGGCCGCCGCCGTGTGGTGGAACGATTCACCTGGTCGCGGACCGTCGAGCGCTGTCTGGCCGCCTACCGGGGGGGCCGATGCGCGTCCTGATCGCCACCCGGCACCTCGGGATCGTCGGCGGGGTGGAGACGTACCTCCGCGCCCTCCTGCCGCGGCTGGCCGCGGCCGGGTGCGACCTCGGCGTGTACGCGGAGCACGGTGCCACCGACCGCGGGATCGCGGCCGAGGTGCCCGACGCCCCGGTGTTCTCGACCGTCGCCGACGCGCTCCGGTGGACCCCGGACGTGGTCTACTCGCACGGCCTTGCCGACCCGGCCGACGAGGCCGAACTCGCGGCGCGACTCCCGACCGTCCTGTTCGCCCACAACTACCACGGCACCTGCGCGAGTGGAACGAAGTGCCACGCCCGCGCCGGGTTCGCCCCGTGTACCCGCCCGCTCGGCCCCGGGTGTCTCGCGGCGTACCTGCCGCGCGGGTGCGGCGGCCGCAACCCGCTCACCATGCTCCGCCTCTACCGCACCGAGCGCGCCCGCCGTCGTACCCTGCCCTGCTACCGCGCCGTCCTCGTCGCCAGCCGGCACATGCGCGCCGAGTACCTCCGCCACGGCGTGCCCGACCCGCGCGTCGTCCCGCTGTTCCCGCCCGGGATCGACCCCGACCCGAACCCGCCGGCGCCGCGCACCGCCACCGGCCGGGTGCTGTTCGTCGGCCGCATCACCCGGTTGAAGGGGCTACCGCACCTGATCGCCGCGCTGCCGGCCGCGGCGGCCGCGCTCGGCCGGCGGCTGACGCTCGTCGTCGCGGGGGACGGGCCGGACCGGGGGGCGGCGGAGGCCGCGGCGCGGGCCGCCGGCGTTCCCGCCGAGTTCCTCGGGTGGGTGGGCGCCGACCGCCGCGAGGCGGAGACGCGCACCGCCGACGTGCTCGCCGTGCCGAGCGTGTGGCCGGAGCCGTTCGGGCTGGTCGGCGTGGAGGCGGGGTGCGTCGGCCTCCCCGCGGTGGGGTACGCGGCCGGCGGCATCCCCGACTGGCTCGAACCCGGGGTGACGGGCGAGTCCGCCCCCGCCGACCCGCCCGACCCGAAACAGCTCGCCGCCGCGCTCGTCCGCGCCCTGGCCGACGACGCTCGCCGCCACCGGCTCGCCGTCGGGGCGTGGGAGGCGGCGCGGCGGTTGACCCCGGAGGCGCACCTGCGAGAACTGGTCCCCGTCTTCGAAGCCGCCGCCGGGTTGGGAAAGGTGGTCCGATGACCCCGACCCGCTGGGCGATCCTCACCGGCGAGTACCCGCCGCAGCCGGGCGGGGTGGCGGACTACACCGCCCAGGTGGCCGCCGGCCTGGCCGCCGCGGGGGACGCGGTTACCGTCTACGCCCCGCCGTGCGTCGCCGCGCCCGCCACCGGGGTGGAGGTCGTTCGCCTGCCGGATCACTTCGGCCCGCGCGGGCTGGTCGCGCTCGACCGCGCACTCGCCCGCACCCGCCCGGACCGGGTGCTCCTGCAGTACACGGCCCAGGTGTTCGGGATGAAGGGGCTGAACCTGCCGTTCGCGGCGTGGCTCGCGGCCCGGGTGCGGCGGCCGTGGGTGATGTTCCACGAAGTCCGGGTCGAGACCCGACCGCGGTGGCCGGACCTCGTCCTCGGGCCGACGACGGCCGTCACCGCCCGGCTGATCGCGTCGGCCGCGGGGCGGGTGTTCGTGTCCATCCCGGCGTGGGGCGAGGTGCTCCGCCGGCTCGCCCCCCGGGCGCCCCGGGCCGAGTGGCTGCCGGTCCCGAGCAACTTGCCGACCGCGGCGACCGCCGAGCGGCCGGCCGGGGGGACCGTGGTCGGCCACTTCGGGACGTTCGGGCCGGCGGTCACCGGTTTGCTCGAACCGGCCCTCGTCCGGTTGCTCGCGGCCGGCGGCGACCGATCGGTCGCCCTCCTCGGCCGGGGCGGGGGTGAGTTCCGCGACCGCTTCGCCGACCGCCACCCGGCCCTGCGGGACCGCCTGACCGCCCCTGGCGAACTCCCGCCGGCCGCCGTCGCCGCCCGGCTCCGCGGGTGCGACGTGCTGGTGCAGCCGTTCGTCGACGGGATCAGCACCCGGCGGACGAGCGCGATGGCCGGGCTGGCCAACGGGGTGCCGGTGGTGACGAACCTCGGCCCGCTGAGCGAGCCGGTCTGGACGGGGCTCGGGTGCGTTGCCCTGGCCCCCGCCCCTGACCCGACGGGCCTCGCCGCCACCGCCGAGGCCGTGCTCGCCCTGACGGCGGCGGACCGGGCGGCGCTCGGCGCCCGAGGAGCGGCGGTGTACCGGGAGCGGTTCGGGCTGGAGAGCACGCTGGCTAAACTGCGGGGGGCGCCATGACCACGCCGGCGCGACTGCGGATCGCCTTCGTCGTCCACGACTACCACCGGCACGGCGGCCACGCCCGGTACACGGCCGAGCTGGCGACCCGGTTCCGACGCGACCACGACGTGACCGTGTTCGCCAACACGATCGACGACCGGGACTCGACCGGGATCACCTTCCACCGGGTGCCGGCGTGGCGGCGGAACGCACTCACTTCGATCCTGTCGTTCATCGCCCCCGGCACGCTCGCCGTCCGCGGCGGGTTCGACGTGGTCCACGCACAGGGACTGTGCGGCCTCCGCCACAACCTCGCCACCGCCCACTTCTGCCAGTCCGGGTGGTTCGCCGGGCTGGCCCGGGAGGGTGTGCGGCTGACCGGCAAGCAGCGGGTTTTCCGGACCCTGGTTACCGGGCTCGAACGGCGGGCTCTGTGCCAGCCGGCCACCCGCCGGGTGATCGCCGTCTCGGACCGGGTCCGCCGCGACCTCGCCGAGTTCTACGGCCGCACCACCGGCGTGGAGGTGGTCTACCACGGGACCGACACGGCGACGTTCCACCCGGACACCCGCGCCCGGTACCGGGCCGAGGTCCGGACCGCCGCCGGGCTCCCGGACGACCGGTTCGTCGCCCTGTATGTCGGGGACCTGAAGAAGGGGGTCATCGCCGCCATCCAGTCGGTCGCCCGGACACCGGGGGTCACCCTGCTCGTGCTGTCGGCGTCCGACCCGACCCCGTACCGGGCGGTTGCGACCGCCGAAAAGGTCGAGGCCAGGGTGGTATTCCACCCCCACTCCCGCCGGGTCGAGACGTTCTTCGCGGCGGCCGACGCCTTCGTCTTCCCGACCGTCTACGACCCGTTCGGCCTGGTCATCACCGAGGCGATGGCGTCGGGGCTGCCGGTGGTCACCAGTCGGATGGCCGGAGCCGGGGAACTCATCAGCGACGGGGTAGACGGACTGCTCACGGACCGAGCGTGGGACGTGCCGGCGATCGCTGCCCACCTCGCCCGGCTACGGGACGACCCGGGGCTGCGGGACCGGCTCGGGGCCGCCGCCCGCGCCCGGGTGGAACCCCTGACCTGGGCCCGGACGGCGGCCGAGACACTCGAGGTGTATCGGCGGGTCGCCGCGGAGCGTCGAACATGACCCGCCGGCCGCGGGTGGCGTTCGTGGTCAACGGCGGGCCGGGGTCGGCTATGGCCGAGCGGGCGGAGTCGTTCGCGGCCCGTCTCGTCGGATCATTCGACGCCCGGCTCGTCTACCGGGTCGGGGGGAAGTTCGGGGCCGCCGGGCGGATGCTCCGGGACATCGCCGCCGCCGGACCGGCCGCGTGCTACGTCCTCGACCTCGCGGCCGCTGGGGTGCTCGCAGCCGGGGCGTACCGGCACGCCACCGGCACCCCGTTCGTGCTCGACACCGGGGACGCCGTGGTCGAACTCGGCCGGGTTCTCGGCCGCGGGCCGGTCGGGGTCGGGGCGACGCGGGCGCTCGAGGCCTACGCCCTGCGGGCGGCCTCGGCCGTCGTCGTCCGTGGCACCTACCACCGGGAACACCTCGCCCGCCGCGGGGTGACGGCGACCGTGATCCCGGACGGCGTGGCGGTCGATGCCTTCGCCCGCCCCGCCCCGTCGGCGCCCGCCCACGGCCGGCCGCTGACGATCGGGCTGGTCGGGTCGTCGGTGTGGGTGCCGGCCCGGCAGACGTGTTACGGGTGGGATCTCGTCGAACTGGTCCGGCTGCTTCGCGGCCGCGTTCCGGTTCGTGGGGTGCTGATCGGCGACGGGTCCGGGCTGGCCGTCCTCCGCGAGCGGTGTGCGAACTACGGACTGGATTCCTTGATCGAGTTCGCCGGCCGGGTGCCGTACGCGGACCTGCCGGCCCGGCTGCGGGGACTCGACGTGTGCCTCTCGACCCAGACGGACGACGTGATCGGCCGCGTCCGCACGACCGGGAAGCTGCCGCTGTACCTGGCGGCCGGCCGGTTCGTGCTGGCCAGCCGGGTTGGGGAGGCGGCCCGGGTGCTGCCGCCCGAGATGCTCGTGGACTTCCGCGGCGCCGCCGACCCCGATTACCAGCTCAAGCTAGCCGACCGGGTCGAACGACTGGTCGCCCGCGGCGAAGACTTCACGCACCGGCCGGAGTGCGTCCGAATCGCCCGGCAGCACTTCGAGTACGACGCGCTCGCCCCGCGGGTGGGGGCGGTACTCGCCCGGGTGCTCGGGAGCCGGGGATGACCACGGGGGACTGCCGATGGGATTCGATGAAAACTTCGCCGCCCTGGTTTGCCACCCGCTGGCCGCGAAGGTGGACATGGTTGGCCACCTGACGGCGTACCGCCCCCGCCACGCCTGGACGCGGCGGGCGATCGAATCGTACCTACCCAAACCGACCGGCCGGGTGCTGGACGTCGGGTGCGGGTACGGGGTCACCCTGGCGCTGCTCAAGGACGACGGGTTCACCGAGCTCCTCGGAATCGATTTGTTCACCCGCCAGGAGGATACGTTCCTCGCGGGGGTGCCCAACGCCCGGATCATACCCGCCGACTTGGAGACGGCGGCGGCACTCGCCGACGTGGCCGACGAGTCGTGCAACTGTGTCATCAGTTCTCAGGTGATGGAACACCTCTTTAACCACCCCTTCGGCCACCTCCGGGAGTGCGCCCGGGTTCTCCACCCGGGCGGCGTTCTGCTCCTCGACATCCCGAACCCGCTCACGCTGGCGAACGCCTGGCGAATGCTCAGTGGACGGTTTGACACCTGGGGGGACGCCGACTTTGCCACCCTCCCGAAGATCGGCCCGGACGGGCGGGCGGCAACCACCTGGTCGATCCACTACCGGGAGTACCCGCCCCACGTCCTCCGGCGACTCGTGGACGACCTCCCGGGCTGCCGGGTGCTCGCGGCCGGCTACGTCGGAACCGCACCGCGTGCGGACGACGCGGTTATGAAGGCATGGGGTAAGCGGCTGGTCCGGGCGCTCGGGCTGCGGGACACAAGGCTCTTCGGGAACGTTCAGTGGTTGGTCGTGCAGAAAGATCCGACCCCATGACCCGACACCCGCCGGTTCGCCTCGCCGTCGTCCGCGACAGCCGGACCGAGGGGTGGCCGAGCATGGACCTGTGCGCCGACCAGCTCGTCGCTCACCTGCCGGCGGTGGCGGGGGTCGACGCGACCGACCTGGAAGTCCCGTTCGCCCGGCGGGCGGGGCGGCTCCCGGTCGTGGGCCGGCGGGCCGCGGCGTTCAACGCCGACCGGCTCGCCTACCGGCACGTCGCGCTCCCGCGGTTCGTCCGGCGCGCCGCGGCCGACTTCGACTTCGTCCACGTCGTCGATCACAGTTACGCTCACGCCGCCCTCGCCGTGACGCCCGGTCGGTGCGGCGTGTACTGCCACGACCTCGACGCCTTCCGTTCCGTCCTCGACCCGGCGCGGGAGCAGCGCCCGTGGTGGTTCCGGGCGCTGGCACGGCGGACGCACCGCGGGCTACGCGCGGCGGCGGTCGTGTTCCACAGCACCACCCCCGTGCGCGACGAACTCGCGGGTGGCGGGCTGGTGGAACCGGCGCGACTGGTGCACGCCCCCTACGGAGTGGCGGCCGAATTCGTCCCGGACGCCGCGGGACCGGTCGAGCCGTTCGGGGCGCCGCCCGGGCCGTTCGTGCTCCACGTCGGCAGCCACCTCCCCCGCAAGCGCGTCGACGTGCTCCTCGACGCCTTCGCCGCGGTCGTCGAGCGCCGGCCGGACCTGTCGCTCGTGCAGGTCGGCCCGCTGTTCGGTTCGGCGCTGGCCGTACGGATCGACCGACTCGGGATCGGACCGAACGTCGTGAAGTTCACCGGCCTGACGCGGCCGCAGCTGGCCGACCTGTACCGGCGGGCGGCGGCGGTACTCGTGCCGAGCGAGGCCGAGGGGTTCGGGTTGCCCGTGATCGAGGCGCTGTCGTGCGGCGCGGCGGTGGTCGCTAGCGACATCCCGGTGCTGCGCGAAGTGGGCGGCGACGCGCTCGTGTTCCGCCCGGTCGGGGACGTGCCCGGGTGGGCCGACGCGGTCCTCCGGGTGCTCGCCGACCCGGCCGCCGCGCCGCCGCGTGCGACCCGCCTGTCGGTCGCCGCCCGGTATTCGTGGGCGGCGCACGCGCGGGTGATCGGAGAGACGTACCTGCGCCTCGCGTCCGGGGGGTAACGTGCGAGTGCTGTTCCTCAGCCCGGTCGGAACTCTCGGCGGGGCCGAGCGGGTGCTCCTGACCGCCGTCGCCGGGCTGCGCCGCGCCGAGCCGGAGTGGCCGGTCGGCGTGCTCGCCCTGGCTGACGGCCCGCTGCTGGAGCAGGTCCGCGCACTCGGTGCGACGGCCGAAGCCGTTCCCTTACCGACCATCCTGGCTCGGCTCGGGGACAGTCAGTTGCGCCGCGGGGGGAAGCTCGCGCTCGCCGCCCGGGGGCTGCTCGCGGGTCCGGCGGCGGCCGGGTACGTCACCCGCCTGCGGGCCGCGGTCCGCCGCGCCGCGCCGGACGTGGTTCACTCGAACGGGATCAAGACTCACCTCCTGTCGCGGCTGGTCGTGCCTGCGCGCGTCCCGGTGGTCTGGCACCTGCACGACTTCTACGCCCTCCGCCCGGTCGCGGCGGGACTGCTGCGGCGGGCGTGCGGCCGGGTCCGGGCCGGCGTCGCCATCTCGAACGCGGTCGCCGCCGACGCCGCGAAGGCACTCCCCGGAATGCCGGTGACGACCGTGCCGAACGCCGTCAACCTGGGTCGGTTCGCCCCCGGCCCGGGCGACGCCCTCGACGCCCTCGCCGCCCTCGCCCCTGCGCCGCCGGAAACGATCCGGGTCGGGCTCGTCGCCACGTATGCCCGGTGGAAGGGGCACCTCACCCTGCTCGACGCGGTTGCGACCCTGGCCCGTGGTGAGCCCGGTCTACCGGTGCGGTGGTACGTTGTCGGCGGGCCGGTCTACGCGACGGGGGCGCAGTTCACGGAAGCCGAACTCCGGGCCGCGGCGTCCGCCCGCGGGGTCGGTGATCGGGTCGGGTTCGTGCCGTTCCGCCCAAACCCCGCCGGGGTGTACAACGCGCTCGACGTGGTGGTTCACGCTTCGACGCTGCCCGAGCCGTTCGGTCTGACCGTGGCCGAAGCGATGGCCTGCGGGCGGGCCGTGGTGGTGTCGGCGGCCGGCGGGGCGGCGGAGCTATTTGCGGACGGCCACGACGCCGTCGGCGTCGCCCCGGGTGACGCGGCCGGACTGGCCACGGCGGTGTCGCGGCTCGTGCGAGACCGGAAGCTGCGAGAGCAGCTCGGGGCGGCCGCGAGGCGAACGGCCGTGGACCGGTTCAGCGATGCGGCGTACGGCGTCTCACTCGCTGCCGTGTACAAGTGCGTGGTGAGGTAACGCGGTCGAGGCTCGACCGACTTGGTCGGGTCGCGCCGGAATAGCCGCGCCTGGCGGATGCCGTATGACGAGACGCTCACCTGCCGGCGCTCCGGTCGGTGTGGTTAA
>Ga0105046_10007548_pt1 | contig 17125 bp, 15 predicted proteins | sample MAT03_FD_78385 | JGI IMG/M metagenome (GOLD analysis project Ga0105046, IMG submission 78385) | Freshwater microbial communities from Lake Fryxell liftoff mats and glacier meltwater in Antarctica - MAT-03 (megahit assembly) | ecosystem: Environmental > Aquatic > Freshwater > Ice > Liftoff...
AGACGATGAAACGCATGGTTGTTCATCCTGTTTTGGAGTCTGATGCTTCCGTTTCCGACGCCCATACTACTTGCAACTCACGTGCCACCCTGCCCGGAATCGCCATTCATTTTGCGAATTCCGGCCGGGGCCTCTTCTTTGTCAAGCCGTGGGCATGGTTCCCGGCGACTGCTCGAGAAATTCACCCACCGTAACGACCCGATGGTCGTGGGCCGCCGCGAACACCGCTTCGCACAAGGCGATCGTCTCCAGGTTGTCGCGGCCGCTGATCTCCGCCTCCGTGCCTTCTTCCAGAGCGACGAGCAACTGGGCCATCGTCCCCACGAAGGCGTCCGGGAACCAGACTTCCGGCCAGCGAGGTTGCTGCCAGCCCGTTGATGACTTCAAGGAATAATCGAGCGTGCTCGGCACGCGCGCCGGGTAACCGGGCCAGCCGATGGTGCCGCGTGCCAGACCGTCCGTCCCCTCGACGCGCCAGCGGATGCCGATGTCGCCCTCGGCCCCTTCCCGGCACGGGCCGGTCCAGACATCGTCCCATGAGCAACAACGCAGGCCGTTCGCGTATTCCAGGATGTAGAGATTGATGCCGTCGGTATGGGAAAAGGTCGTGCGCGGGTCGGGCCGGGTGCTGGCTAGAACACGCTCGGGCGTGCCGAACAAAAAGCGAAACGTATCGAGGTGATGGATGCTCATCACAAACGTGGCGAGCGACGGCAGATCACGGCTCCAGGGCATCCAGTGCGGAATCGCCCGCATGTCGATGGTGGCGAGGACCGGTTCGCCCAGGGCGCCTTTCTTCAAAAGATCGTGGAGCGCGCGGATCGATTGATCGTAACGCATATTCTGATTGACGGCCAGCGTGATCCCGGCCCTCTCACAGGCGGCAACGCAAGTGCGGGCATCCGCCACCGACATGGCCAATGGTTTCTGAGCCAAAATGCCACGCACGTTCCCGCGTTCGGCAGCCGCCCGGATGATGGCCGGTTGCGCCGCCGGCGGCACGGCAATGTCGAGCACTTCAATCGTCTTGTCGTTCAACAGGGCATCGATCGATTCATGAACCGTGGCAATCTGATGATGAGCCGCGACTTCCCGCGCTCGAGCCGAATCGCGTGAAGCGATGGCGACGGGATTGAAGCCCGCCTGCCGGTAGGCTGGCAGATGGCAATCGCGCATGATGAACCCGGCCCCGACGCAGCCGATGCGGAAGTCACGCTGTTTCGGCAATCGCGGCAGATGGTTCAAGGTGAGATTCATTTCTTTTCCAGCGCCGGCTCCTGGCCCTGGAAGTGGCGCACGATTGGCCCCACGACATCGAAGAGATAAATGGCCGCCCCTACGTGCGTCGAATCGAGCCAGATGATCTGCTGTTTGCCGGTCGCTTCCCACAATTGTTTGGCCGCGCTGGGCGGGACGACGTCGTCGCGGCTGGCGGCGATCATCAGCAGCTTCTTCTTCCCCAGCAATTCGGCATAGGTCAGCGGGTCGGCCGGGGCGATCATCTTCCGGAGTTTTTCCTTATTCAGACCGAGGAATTCCATCGCTGGGAGATACGGTTTGGCCTTGGGATGATCCCAGTAGGCATTCACCAGTCCGCCGCCGCCGAGAAGAAGGACGACACGATTCAAGCGCGGTTCCATCGCGGCAGTGAGAGCGCTCATGAAACTGCCGAGGCTGGTGCCGAGGATGCCGAGTTGCTTGGGATCGATCTCGGGACGCGCCGCCAACCAAGCGGCTGCGCAGCGACAGTCGAGGACCGTCTGCCCGATCGCCTTCATGGTGTGTTCGATGTTTAACGAGAGCAGGCGTGGTCCGGTGGCGACGCGGCGCGGCCCATAGTAGGCCATCTGCACGAAGAGGGCGGCGACCCCGTTCTGGGCCAGGTGCCGGGCTACATTGCGCGAGAGCTTCTGATCCCCGGCCAGGATGTCGAGCACGAGGACGCCAGGAAACGGCCCCTTCCCCTTGGGCCGATAGTATTCCGCCCAGACGGTGTTGTTCTCCGGTGTCGCCGTCGTCACGGGCGACGGAAAGGTCAGCGAGTAGATCTCGACGCCGGAGGCCGGCAGGTCGCGCAACGGCTCGAGCTTCCAGGCAAAGGTGTAGTTCTCCAGCCGATAACGTTTCGGATGATCCGTCTCCGCGGCAAGAGGTTTAAAGTCGAGCTTGCCGTCTTCGGGCTCCAGGGCCTGAACGGTGTGAAGCGGCATCCAGGCGAATAACAGCAGAGTCGCCAGGAACATTCGTGGGAGGTTTTCCATCATCGCCGGGCTCCTATTTCTACTTTTTCTTTCGCTTCGATGTCGCTGGCTTCGACTTCTGCTTTCGAAGGTACGCCTCGATTTCCTCTGGCGATAGGCCCTCCAACCGCTGGTCCAACGACAGGCGTTGCCGAATCTGCTCGGGCGACAGGCCCTCCAACCGCTGGTCCGGCGACAGGCCCTTGAGGCGTTGTTCGACGGTTGCCTCTTGGATGCGTTCTTCGAGGTATTCGCGTTTGAAGTCTTCCATCGTGTATGGCATGGTCAGGCCCTCTCTCTCATAATCTTCGAAAACCTGATCCAGAAGCGTGCTCGTTTCTTCGGAGTGCTTCTTATAGTGGATCGTACCATATTGTACCTGATCGGGCGAGCCGCTCAACAGATGCAGGATCGCGTTGTTTTCCGTTTTGGGCAATTGCGTGAGGACGATGATGCGAATTAAACCAGTTCCCCGGCGGCACTCGTGAACGCCGTTCTGCACCGTTGTCCAGCCTGGCATCGCGGCCAGCTCGCGGGGAAGTCGCCCGCAGACGGCATAGAGGTTGAATTGATCTTCGGGGAGTAACTTGTCGAACGAAGGGCTGATCTGCTTGCGGTAATTGACGTAGTGGCCGATCAATTCCAGCAGGGCCCAATCGTCGAGTGTTTTCAGATACGACTTGAAGGTGATCAAGTTGTAGGCGGCAAGATTCTCGAAACCATCGGGTAGTTGGCCGCGAAAGCGCCCCTTGCCGCGGCGCAGGATGACGACGTCGAGAAGCTGCTTTTTCAGCGCGAGGTCTTTTTCCAGCTCAACGACATACGGCGAACCGGTGAAGAAGTCGGTCAAGAGCAGGCCGAACAAGCGATGCCACTGGACCGGTTTCATCCTGGATGGCCTTTTGCAGTGTGACGTGGTTCGAGCTTCCAGACGAAGCCGAAGTTCTCCAGCCGGTAACGTTCCGGATGATCCGTCTCCGCGGCAAGAGGTTTAAAGTCGAGCTTGCCGTCTTCGGGAGACAATGGGTAAGCCGCAGCGTTGGGCAGCCAAGCTAGAACAAAAATGGCCAGGTAGCGCGTTGGACGAACCTCATCGATCGGAGATTGAACCCTCACGAAACTATACGGAATGTGACGACTCGTTTGCTGCCCCTGCAAGTGCCATCCACGTGGCCTCAAAAGACTTTCGCGCAGAGGGAGGATACTCCACGAAAAACATCTCGCTCATCACTACGGCACCTTCGCGGTTTGCCACTTCAAACGCGAAACGATGGACAGCATCGCTGAGCAACAATGGAGCGAAAGACCAGTTACAAATGACGTACCCTTCCTCGCACCAACAAACGTATTCGCCAATATTGTCAGGGAAAGTCGCCAATAGTTGACCTACCCGCTCTCGAAGGAGCGGACGCTGGACCTCTGGCTGAAATGGGCGAATCGTCATATCCACTGGATCACTCGGATCAAAGTGCCCGACATAATGATGATGGAACATAGGGAAGCTTCTGCAGGCGGCCTGGGAAATGAAAGTCGACTTTCAAGAGCTTTGTTAACGACGCAGACAGATGGCCTCTTTGCGATTGGTCATATCCCAGACGCTGTTTAAATAGACCTCGACACCGGGTCCAAGCCGTTCGATCAATAAATCAAGATCGCTTTCCTCATCACAAAGTTGCCAATCGGGGGATGTGCCTTGCTTCGGATAGCGGATTTCCACAAGGATAGGAGGAGCCTTGGCGAATAGTTCGTCGATGGCGCCTTTGCCTTCGATCGACGTGATGGATAGTACCTTGCTCATAGCTAAGACCTCTTAGTGCCGTTTACAGCATATGCGCCATTTCGTGCAGCCGCATGGCTATTTTGTCATTGAAGTAATCGTGCCGAGCTTTTCGCATCAGCCAGAGCGCCAATCGTATTCCAGCACCATGTCAGGGGCGCCCTGCGCCTCGGTCCATCCCTCGTTCTTCCCGGCTACGATGATGACTCGGCCTTCCGTCATCGATTCATGAGAGATGAACGTCGCATCCGGATTGCCCGAGATTCCGACGTTTTCATGGGTCAGCCGCAATCCGTCGGTGAAGATCCGCCCGAGATCAAGCTCCTTCACAATGCCCTTGAGGACGGAGTAGATTTCGCCTTTGACATCCACATGACTGTAGATCTGTTCTCGGCTCATGTCCGCCCACACACCTCCTCGCAACCACCAGATGGAACCGGTTTCGGGGAAATCGGGTTCGGCCGTCCAGCGCCGGAAAGAGGCAAGATCTGTGACCCATGCGGGGATGTCGATGTAAACATCGTCCGCGATCATGGTTGGCATGTGTGCTCCTAATATGTCACCGACGGGCATCATACCATGAATCGCTCACCCCATCAACTTCTGGAAATCCTCGAACAAGTAGCTGCTGTCGTGCGGGCCAGCGGATGCTTCCGGGTGGTACTGAACGCTGAAGAGAGGCATCTTCGTGTGGCGCATGCCTTCGAGGGTGCGATCGTTGAGGTTGGTGTGCGTGAGTTCAACATCACCGGAGAGGCTGGAAATGTCGACGGCGAAGCCGTGGTTCTGCGTGGTGATCTCGACCCGGCCGGTTCGATTGTTGATGACCGGTTGATTCGCGCCGCGGTGGCCGAACTTGAGCTTGTACGTTTTGCCGCCCATGGCCAGGCCGAGCAATTGATGGCCGAGGCAGATGCCGAAGATTGGTTTCTTGCCGAGCAGGTCCTTCACGGTTTCGATGGCATAGGCGACGGCGGCGGGGTCGCCCGGCCCGTTCGAGAGAAACACGCCATCGGGCTTCAGGGCGAGAACATCCGCGGCGCTCGCCGTGCCGGGGATGACCGTCACACGGCAACCGGACTGCACGAGACAGCGGGGGATATTCCATTTCATGCCGTAATCGATCGCGACCACATGATGAGTGGGCGGATGAGCGGGCATCATCGTTTGAGCCAGCGGTGCCAGACCGGCCTTATCCCAGGCGTACCCGGCCGCGGGCATCACTTCCTTGACCAAATCCCGACCTTCCATCCCCGGCAAGGCGCGGGCCTTGGCGACGAGTGAATGGTCGTCGAGATCGGTCGCGGAGAGGATGCCCATCATCGCCCCGCGCACACGCAAACGGCGAACCAGGGCACGCGTGTCGATCCCTTCGATGCCGACGATGTTGAACTTCTTCAGATACGAGTCGATGTCCATCTCCGAGCGGAAATTGCTCGGGATGCGCGTGCGTTCGCGGACGACAAAGCCGGCCACCTGCGGCTGTTGCGATTCTTCATCCTCGCTAGTGACGCCGTAGTTGCCGATGAGTGGATAGGTCATCGTCACGATCTGGCCGGTGTAAGAAGGGTCGGTCAACACTTCCTGATAGCCGGTCATGCTTGTGTTGAAGACGACTTCGCCGTTCGTCTCGGCATGGGCGCCGAACGCCCGGCCGGTGAACACGGTGCCGTCTTCCAGGGCCAACTTCGCAATCGGGTCCATCATCTCGGCTCTCGGAACTACTCAAGGGGTCAATCGTCGTACTTCCATTAAAAATACTGAAATCGGCAGGGAGCGAGTATCCATAGAACGGGGAGGAATCGCGAACACGCGAAGAAAAATGCTTTCCCCCGCGTCGGTGTTTGCGCAGAATGAGGCTTTGAAATCGTCCCAACCAACTTCTGAAGGTCTCTCATGACGATTCTCGGAATTCGCCGCGGCCTGTTCGCGGGCTTGATCGTAGTGTTCGCCGCACTCGCGGCGCCGGCCGCGGAGCCACCGAAGGGGATGCGCGTTTTTACCGCGGGGCACAGCTTTCACGTGTTCACGGCGCCCCTTCTCGTTGAGATGGCCAAATCGGCCAACATTGCCGGGCACGAGAACCTCGGCACCCAGTTCATCGGCGGGTCGCGCACGATTCAGCACTGGGATTTGCCCGATGAGAAGAACGAGGCGAAGCAAGCGTTGAATACGGGGAATGTTGACGTGCTCACCCTGTCGCCGCACATTCTGATCCCGGACCAGGGGATCGACAACTTCGTGAAGTTGGCGCTCGAGAAGAATCCGAATTGCCGCATTCTGGTGCAAGCTTCTTGGATGCCGTTCGACGACTGGGAAAACCGCACCAAGGACTTCAAGAACGAAAGCCGCAACTCGGCGAAAATCGAGACGTTGCGCAAGGGCTATGAGAAGCTCGACAAGGAATTCCACGAGCAGATGGCCTCGTTGAACAAACTACATCAGAAGGAAGCGGTCTTCATCGTGCCGGTCGGCCATGCGGTCATGAACCTGCGCGAAAAGGTGATCGAGGGGAAGGCGCCGGGGATCGCGAACCAAGCGGATCTCTTCACCGACTCCATCGGCCACGCGAAGACGCCGGTCGCGATCTTGTGTGCTTATTGCCACTACGCAATCATCTACAAGCAGAGCCCGATGGGGCTTCCCGTTCCCAATGGTTTGAAGAAGAGCGAGAAGGGCGAAGAACTCAATAAGTTGCTTCAGGAGATCGCCTGGGAGGCGGTGAAGAAGGAACCGGCGAGCGGCGTGAAGTAAACGGATTTGGCGAGCGTCGAGGCGTAAGCCCGACGTGGAAGTAGTAAAACACGTCGGCCTTACGGCTCGACGCGCGCCTTTCACACCTCTCGTGCCTTGAGTAACGGCTTCCCCAGAATCGGGTCGCGTTCGGTAAACGGGCCGGGCGCGACGTCTTTCCTCAAACATCTCGTGTACATTTCCATCTTGGCGTCAAGATCGTCGGCGTGGTGCAGGATCAGCACTTCGGGGATCATCGGCAAACGCGGCGACCCCCACTCCGGCAACGTCAGATACGACAGCAGCACATGCTCCAGCAATTGAAGTAGTTGCGCGTTGAGTTCTGGGATCTGCCGGGCCGCCTCGCGGACCAGATCGCGCCCAAGTGCGAGATGGCCGAAGAGCCGGCCGGGCACCGTCTGTTCCGCGGGCTCGTTCGGCGCCAAGCCCGGTTGCAACTCCGCGACGCGGCCGATTTCGTGCAGCATCGCCCCGGCCATGACGAGATCCCGATTCAGCGGCGGCGTCAGATCGGCGTTTTGCTCGCGGTAGCGTTCCGTCAGAAACCAGCACTTCTTCGTCACCGAAAGCGTGTGTTCCAGCCAGCCGCCTGGGAACGGGTAATAGTTTCGCGGCGAGGCCGGGAGCATTTTGATCTTCGCCGCATTCGCTTCCAGCACATTCAGCACGAGCTTCCGCAACGGCTCGTCGACGATCGACTCCACGGCCAAGTCGCATAACTCTGTCAGCATTTCATCCGGTGAATACCGCGAACAATCGATGAGTTCCGACTCGACAAATCCGTCCGCCCGATCCGCATCGAGCGCGATGCGCAGATTATGAATGTCGAGTTTCGGACCAAACTGGGGGTGCTCGCCGTAGGTGGCGCGGATCTTGAAGAAGAGACCGGGCCGCCACTCGCCTTCGCATTCCGCGAATCGCGCGTCGTCGCTCCAGACCATGCACGTGGCGGCGCGACGGCCATCGCGAAATTTGCAGGAATAAAACGGCTTGCCATCGCGCGTGGCCCGTTTCTCCCGCTCGCTGAGAACAGCGAAAAAGTCGGCCATCTCGCCGGGCTTCAATTCGTGGAGCTTGCGAACCGCGGGCTTGGAACGCGACATGGGTGATTCCCGAGGGGAGAAATCCGTGTGAACGAGCGGCTTGCTATCGGCTATATTTCGCCCAATGCGATGGCCCGTAGGATGCTGAACACGCGCTTCGGCGACTGGATCGGATATTCGACTCCGTCTACTTGAGCGCGTGAACCTTCCAAGCGGAGGAATCGCCAGAGCATCCCGGTCGTCACCGCCCCGAACACGACCCCGCTCGAGCCGGCCGCGGTGTTGAACCGTTGCGCCGCCGACATTTCCGCGAGACATTGCGGCACACCGCCGACGATGTTCTCGCTTTTTGCTTCAACCAACACACAGGCCGGAGCGGTCAGCGCGAGTTGCTGCGGACTGCGCGACAAAATATAGTCGCATCGCTCGCTAAGCCCCAGCTCGGGGTCAACGGTGAAGTCGATTCCGGAGAATAGACTAAGCCGATCAGGGTGTCGCAGCTTGAGTTCGATCAACATGGGAGCGATCAACAATTCAGATCGGGCCTTCTCGGTATTCAAGTTAAGTGCCAGCGGCAAATAGCGGGCCAGTGTGTCGGCCAATGTTGCCGGCAACTCCACTTCACCTACGGATGCGAACAGGTCGCCGCCTTCGGCGACATTTATCCCAAGTCGCTTTCGAATATCGGAGATGGTGAAGTCACTGTAGGCCATGCCGTAACCTTCCCGCCCTGAATGTTCGAAAGCGCACGCTGAAATTGAACTCAATCGCTGCTTCTATTCTGTCGTTCTCCCTGAGCAGATACAAGGTTGATGTTCTCGTTTATCCTGAGGGCTTCACCGCCTTGCCCGTCCCGGTCGACGTGCCATTTTCAACTCGTTGCTTCCGGATGCACCCATGGCGCCCGATACGGCCGGCGCAGCAGCTTGTTCGCCTCCGGATCGCCGACGACCAACTGTTTAATCGGGTCCCAGATAAGCGAACGGCCCAGTTGCATCGAGAGATTCGCCAGAATGCACGACGCCGTCGAGATGTGGCCCTGCTCAATGTCGGCCACCGGCTTCGAGCGGTCAGTGATCGCTTTCAAAAAGTCCTTCATGTGCCAGCGGATGGCCGAGGCGACGTGTTTCTCGAGATCTTTCTCGGTCTTGTCTTCCGGATATTTTTCGAGTTCGCTCAGGAACTCGCCATGCAGCGATTCGCCCTTGCCTATGGGCGTGAAGTCATAGCTGTTCACCGAGAGTTTCAGCGTTCCCTTGTCGCCGTAAATGGTCGCTCCCCAGGGGTACTTCGCGTCGACCGGGTGGCCCCAAGTGCGATGCTGCCAAACGACGTCGAAGTTGTCGAAAGTGAACGTCGCGCTCTGGCTATCGGAAATATTCGACTTCGCTTCCTTCTGCACGAAAATGCCACCGGCGGACGAGACACTTTTGGGCCAACCAAGATCGAGCATCCAGCGGACCATGTCAAGCATGTGGATGCACATGTCGCCGACGATGCCGTTGCTGTACTCGTTGAAAGCCCGCCACCAACGGCGATGCGGCAGCGAGACGCCTTGTTCGTCAGGCGGCGCGTCGTAGGGCCGCAGCGGCGCGGGGCCGGTCCACATCTCGTAGTCGAGATAGTCGGGCACTTTGGTCACGGGCGGGTTGGCGGGGTTCCGCATGTGGTAGTAGCAGTAGACTTCGACGTGGCCAATCTTGCCGAGCAGGCCTGGCTTGACGACTTTCTCCAGGGCTTCGATGAGATGTGGCGTGCTGCGGCGTTGAGTGCCGACTTGCACGACGCGTTTGTGCTTGCGAGCCGCGGCGACCATGGCCTGGCCTTCGACGATGTCGACGCTGATCGGCTTCTGGACATAAACGTCGGCCCCGGCTTCGACGGCCGCGATCATCGGCAAGGCGTGCCAGTGGTCGGGCGTATGAACCAGCACGATGTCGAGATCTTTCTCCTTGAGCATCTCGCGGTAGTCGCCATAGGTTCGCGGCTTCTTCTTCGAAACCTGCCGTTGCGACACTTGTTCCGCGGCGTCGGCGAGCATCTTACTGTCGACATCGCACAGCGAGACCACTTCGATCGGCGCGACCTGGATAAGGCGGAACAGATCGCACTTGCCGTACCATCCCGTGCCGATGAGACCGACGCGCGGCGGCTTGTCCGCGAAGGCGGCAAAGGCGTCGAATTGGGAAAGAGCGAGGCTCGCCGAGGAGGCGGCCAGGAAATCGCGACGGTTCATGGTGGCGGCTCCGGAGAGGAATTTCGATACCGTAGAGAGGATTCTCAGTTCAATGGTGAACGATTGCAAGTAAAAAGCCGCTTGCGGCGTCGCGCGATTAACCAATTAAACACGCGACGCCGCAAGCGGCGGAGGGCGCCTTCTTATTATTTAGATCGTTGTGTCAACAAGTACGCCAGCAGGTCGTAGAACTCTTTCTCCGTCATGATCTCGGCCACGTTGCCCGGCATCGGCGAAAGCGGCGAGATCCGCCGTTCTTCCACGTCGTCCTTCGTCACGCGCACTTCCTTGCCCTTGTCATCCGCGAGGATGAGCAGTTGCCCCTCTTCCCTCAAGAGCAGACCGGTCACCGTCTTGCCGTCCTTCAGGTTCAGGATGGTGGTGCGGAACGCGGCATCGACGTTGCGGTTGGGGTCGAGCGAATCTTCCAGCAAACGATCGAGTCCCCGACCGCCGATGCCGTCCAGTTGCGGGCCGATCTTGTTCCCCTCGTTGGCGATCTGGTGGCAGGCGGCACAATTCTTGGTGAAGATCTGCTTGCCGAGAACGACATCGGGCGCGGCCTTGGCGAAGGCATCGCGCCGGCTGACGATCAGTTTCAGCATCTTGTCGTCCGGGCTCGGCAAACCTTTCGTGAGGGCGGCGACGCGCTCGGCCGACTTCGGCAGCTTGCGATCGTTCAACCGGGCCAAGAGGACGAACTCTTGTAACAGGCGAGGAGAAGCCTTACCGGTTTCGATGGCTTTCAGGAGCGTCTCCGCGCCGCGTGCCGAGTTCGCCAGGGCGAGGGCCATAGCCGTCTGCACCCGCGCGGGCACGGCCTGGAAGGCCTTCACAAGTTCCTCGTTGGCGTCATCGCGGTTCAACCCCGCCAGCACCTGGGCGGCCTTCTCACGCACGGTAAAGGCCTCCTGGGCATCGGTCAAACGGCTGACGAGGATCGGCAGCGCCTTCGCGGAATCAACGGCTCCCAGCGCCGCCAGTGTTGCCGTGCGCAAGGCGTCGCCGAGATCTTTCGCCTGAGCGATCTTGACGAGCGGCTCGAAGGTGGAAATCAATTTGAGCGAGCCCGCCAAATCGACAGCCGCCTGGACCGAGGCCGGGTCAGTACCCGTGATGGCCTGTGTGCAAAGCTTCTCCGCCAGGGCGATCGCGTCTGGATCCTTGGCGGTATTGCCTCGCTTGAGCAGGCCTTGCTGATACGCGTTGAGCATCAAGACCGTCATTTTGAAGTCGTCGGGCTTGTGAGTTTGGATGAACTTGAAGACCACCTTGGGGTCGGCAGCGTAACGGGCGGCGTGTTCCACATTGATGGGCAACCGGCCGCCATCGGTCGAGAGTTCTTTCAGATGATTCAGCAGGAATGCGGCCGCGGCGGCATTGGGAACCGCCGTGGCGATTCCCGAAAGCGTCTTGATCTCGGCGGGCTTCCATTCGTCCTTACCGGCGGCTTTGTCCCAGTCCTCGATCATGCGAACTGCATCACGGAGAGCAACGCGATAAGCGTAATGCAGATGAGTATCTTCATTTGGGGTTTTGCGATCCGCTTCGAGTAATAGACGAATGTCTTGAGCAAATGGCGGCTCGAGTTCCGATTCAACCAACCATCTCAAGGCACGCGGATCATTCAGGTCGATTTGCTTTTTGGCGAGAGTGCTAACGGCCTTGGATAAACCTCGGCTAACCATCTCATTCAGAGCAAAAAGGCGAATCGACATGTTGTTGCTATTGGTCAGATCGATCAGTTGCTGATCCGTCGACTGGGTGAAATCCCCAGGCATCTTCGGCGCGTCGCCTTCCCCATCCTTCCCGCGATGAATGATGCGCCACATCCTTCCCCGCAACTTGTCACGGCCGGGATGATCCAGCTTCACCTCGTAATGGCCGATGATCTTGTTGTAAAAGTCGGAGAAGTAGAGCGCTCCATCGGGGCCTAACTTGATGTCGACGGGCCGGAACCAGAGATCGCTGCTGCTGAGGAATTTGCCTTTATCGGTTGCGACGGGAGTCGAGCCCTCGAACTCGATCTTGTCCATGTTGATGCAGTTGCTCGTCACGTTGCCGAGGAACATGTGATCGAGATATTCCTTCGGGAAATGGTCAGCGGCGTAGTAGACGAGACCGCACAGGGCGGTCGATTCGTGGCCGTGGGTTGTCACGTGCGGGGCGAAGCCGAGACCGTCGTGCGGCTTGGCGAAGCTCTGATAAGTGGCGCCGCGGATGAGTTGCGTGATCGGCTTGCTATGGCAGTCGGCCGTGTAGAGATTGAAGTAGGGATCGACCGCGATGCCAAAGGGGTTGACCTGGCCACGCGTCCAGATCTCAATGCGCGAGCCATCGGGCCGGAAGCGGAAGGTGTTGCCGGAGTTCATGACGATCTCGTGGCCGTCTTTCCCCTTCGGCTTCGAGTCGTTCTTGAATCCATGACAGGCGTAGACCCAGCCGTCGGGCATGAGGGTGTACGAATTGTTCATACCGTGGGTGTCGTCGCAACCGAAAGGGCCGTAGAGTTTCTCTTTCTTGTCGGCCTTGCCGTCGCCGTCGGTGTCAGTGAGTTTCCAGATCCAACACGTGAGCTTCTCTTTGCCGTCGCCGGGATCGATGCTGGAAACGATGGCGCTCTTGCAATCAGGCAACGGCAGAACGCCGATCGGGATGTTGAGATCATCAGCAAAGATCGAGATTTTCTTGGCTTTGCCGTCAGCGCCGAAATCCTCCATCACGTAAAGGCGATCCTTGCCCGGCCGGCCGCTGGCGGGAAAGGGATACTCCTCCGAGGTCGTCGCCCACAGGCGGCCCTTGGCGTCAAACGCGATCTGAATCGGCTTGCGAATATCGGGTTCGGAAGCGACGAGTTGGGCCGTAAAGCCGGGCGGCAGCTTGAAGGTCTTCAGTTCTTCCTCGGGCGTTTTGGGATCCGAGGGGGCGATATTCGGATACTGCTGAGCCGGAAGGAAAGTGGTGGAGAGGAGTAGGGCGAGAATCGCGACAAGACGCCAACACATGATGAGGTTCCCTATTTGACGAGAAAGCCCGAGCGCACGAGGGAATTCGCGTTCCCGGTCGCGCTCGGGCATTGTAGGGAACCGTTTCGCTTATTCTTTCACTTCGACCGGCTTGGCCTTGTTGAGCGTCGCCTTCAGATCTTCGATGGCCTTGATGGTCGCGGCCGGTGTTTCCCAAGAAGCGTTCGGCAGCGGCATGGCCACGGTCTTGCCTTCCGCGTCGAGAATGCGGTAACGGAAGCCGTTCTTGCCTTTATAAACTTCAATGCTGCCGGGGCCTTCTTTCGCTGGCTCCTTTTTGACGTCCTTGGGGTCGACCTTCTTCACGTCGTCTTTCTTCTGAGCGTAGGCCTCGACATCGACCGAGCAGAGAGCGAAGATACCTAGCATGGCAGTAAGGGCAAAGCAGGTGCGTTTCATGGAAGAGTCTCCGGAATGAAATGATGGGGACAGGCAGAAATGATCGCACACGAGTGGTTAAGAGGCAAGAACTTCTCGGTGACATTCTGTGATTCAAACGGTGGAATCTCTATAACTCTACGGAATGCTATCCCAGATGGGCTGAAACCAAGCAGGGATTTCATCAGATTTTAATTCGAGGCTATTGCCGTCCGTTATTTCAGCAAAGAAACTCGCTTCCTCTTCACTCGTATCGAAAAAGAAGGCCCGGTTGGCATGGCGGATTGCCTTCTTGATGAGTGCCAGCGACCGATAATACCGTGCGACGATCTTTTCTTCCGGTACGTCGTGTCCGCCTTCAGCTACGCGATGACGGACTCGTTGGACATTGATCGCGGGATCCTCCGTGGCTACGAAGTAAATGTATGTTCGATAGCCCTTCTCTTGTGCTTCGCGAAGTAACTCGACCTTGTCATTGGCCGACATGACTGTTTCGAAACTGAAAGATTTCCCGGCTTCCATTGCTCGCCGGCGCAAATAGTCCGAAAGGACCGACGCGGAATACGAATTGAACTTCATTTCGTGAAAATCGATCACGTTTTCTTGACATAAAATAGCGTCAACATCGCTCGCAAGAAAATGTTTCGTGAACAGCGGTGATGACGCGAAGTGCATTCTGACATCGCTAGTTGTTGCCGTCAGGCCGAACTGTTGGATGGGAAGTTTACCCGTTGTGCGAACGGCCTTTTCCAAATCGTCTGGGTTGATGTAGCTTCCAAACCAAGATGCCGGTTTGGACAGCGAGTTTTTGACGGTCGTCTTTCCCGAGCCGTTAGGCCCAGCAAACATTCGAAGTCTGGGAATGGCATCGCTCATGACGTGATCGTCTTGCGGCGGACCAGCGACTTTCGCCGCGGTGGCAGATCCTTGAGGACAATAGTCCCCTCAGCGGAAATTCGGAGCAACTGCCCTCCGCGAACCAAGACGATGGGCCGCCCCGACTTTCGCGCTCGCTTACTTGCTTCATTTAGGCCTTGGACAGCCATCATCGGTACATCAGCGTCTAAGGCGTCGAGATCAGAATCTGATTGATTCATTGAATGTTACTCCATTCGTTCGATTATATCAGCTAATTCCGAACGGTGGGAGATCATTGATGAAGCAACATCATCGATGCAATGCGGACGCGGCCCCAATCGCATAGGCGAGCGATCCGTGCCGTGTCCGCAAACGAGTGTGCAACGATTTGTTACTTCTTCAACTGCCGAGCCTTGTCGACCAATCGAACGAACTCCGAGCGCGAACCGTTGCGATCGTTGCCCGCGGCGTTGACGGCTAAATCGTGGATCGACTGGAACGTGGCCGAGCCTTTGTACTCCGAATCGCGGAGGAGCATGCCGAAGCCGGCCGTGGCCGCGGCGAAGCGGAAATCGTCGCTCGGCCTCGTGGTCACACCTTGCTCCGGCAGCACGACGGCCAATTCCTTCGCATCGTCCCGGTCGACCGGTTTGTAGCGGAGGCGGACGGTCAGCCACTCGCCCGACTTGGCGGCCGGGGCGTCCTCGGCCGCCTTCTGGTACTTCAATTCACCCGCATTCTGCACGGGGATGCTGACACCGACGGGCACGATCTCGTAGAGGGCGGTGCAGGTGTGGCCGCTGCCCATGTCGCCGGCATCTTTCGCATCGTTGCGGAAGTCTTCGTTCCGCATGATGCGCGATTCGTAACCGATGAGACGGTAGGCGTTGACCTGACGATGGTTGAACTCGGCCTGGATCTTCACGTCCCGAGCGACGACGGCGAGAGCGCCGCCCTGATCGACAAAGATCCTGCGGGCTTCGTCGATCGTATCGATGTAGCCGTAATGCCCATTGCCGTGATGGGCGAGTTGTTCGAGTTTGTTGTCCTTCAAGTTGCCCATACCGTAACCGAGCACCGTGAGGAAGACGCCGCTGTTGCGTTCTTTCTCGACGAGGCGGACGAGATCGCCTTCGCTGGAGACGCCGACGTTGAAGTCGCCGTCGGTGGCGAGGATGACGCGGTTGACGCCGCCTTCGATGAAGCTCTTGCGGGCCTGTTCGTAGGCGAGCGTGATTCCGCCGCCGCCGTTGGTGCTGCCGCCGGTGACCAACCCGCGAATGGCGGACATGATCTTCTTCGGCTCATTTCCCGCAGTCGGCGCCAGTACCAGGCGGGCGTCGCCGGCATAGGTGACGATGCTGACGCGATCGCGCTCACCCAACTGATGAACGAGCAGTTCAAGCGATTGCTTAACGAGCGGCAGGCGTTCATCGCCGGCCATCGAGCCCGAGGTGTCGATGAGGAAGACGAAATTGCGCGCCGGCATATCGCCGGGCGAGATCGACCGAGCCTTGACCGCGATCTTCAGCAAATGATGCTGAAGTTGCCAGGGGCACGGCGCCATCTCGAGGCCGAGAGCCACGGGGTGGTCGTTGCCCGGTTCGGGATAGGCGTAGTCGAATGAGTTGATGAAGTCGGCAATGCGGACGGCGTCGGCCGGGGGCAGTTGGTTGCCGTTCAAGAATCGGCGGACGATGCTGTATGAAGCCGTGTCGACCGAGGTCGAGAAAGTCGATTGCGGATGATCCTTGGCGGTGAGATAGGGATTCTCGACGATCCGGTTGTATTCCTCGGCGTTCAGATCCTTACCCGCGACTTTCGTCTCGCGTTCGGTCTGGTAGTTGGAGATGGAGCCGCCGGTACAGCCGACAAGGCCAATCGTCGCGGCGAGCAACCCCAGCGCGCAGTAAGAGCGCAGAATCTTCATGGTACACCCTTCGTGGTTCAGGTTCGGGAGAAACGTGTCGGACGTGTATAGATAGGATGCGCGGCTCACCGATTTATTCCCGGAACCGGGCGTCGCGACTTCTATGTTATTCTTGGCGAGCTGCCGTGTATCAGTGGGGGGGGCGCGTGCCGTTCTGCGTTCAGTGGAAGGGCAAAATCCCGGCCGGGAAGGATTATGACTTCCCGATCCAGAACCTGGACATTCTGCCGATGGCCCTGATCGCCGCCGGCGGCAAGGTCGACCCGGAATGGAAACTCGATGGCGTCGACCTGATGCCGTATCTGACGGGCAAGAACTCGGCCGCGCCGCACGAGAAGCTCTTCTGGCGCTTCGGCGAGCAATGGGCCATCCGCAAAGGCGACTGGAAACTCGTCGCCTCCGCGTTCGACAAGAACGTGCCGCGGTTGATCAATCTGAAAGACGACATCGGCGAGGCCAACGATCTTTCCGAGAAGAACCCGGATAAGGTGAAGGAACTGACGACTGAGTGGAAGGCCTGGAACGCCGAGCAGAAGGAACCGCTCTGGAAGCCGGCGATGGCGAAGAAGAAGAAGGATAAGGATGGGGAGTGATGGAGGCGAAAAGAAGGACGCAGATCTTCTCGACGGGACCGAGCTGGGTTTCTTCTGGGCTGACGGATTTGTCGGCGTGGAAGATTCCGAAAATGTTTTCAAATGATTCGCCGCGTAGTCGTTCTCTGCAATGCAAAAGAAGTTGCCTTTTTCTGGACATCGTGCCATGCTGCCAGTGAGTCGCGGTTGGAATGGGTATCTGCCATGTTACTGCCTGGATTCAACGAGTATGGTGATCTCCCGGAAGGCCGCCATTTCGCTTCTCTAAGCGAAGTCCTCGATCGTTTTGG
>Ga0105046_10007550_pt1 | contig 17123 bp, 16 predicted proteins | sample MAT03_FD_78385 | JGI IMG/M metagenome (GOLD analysis project Ga0105046, IMG submission 78385) | Freshwater microbial communities from Lake Fryxell liftoff mats and glacier meltwater in Antarctica - MAT-03 (megahit assembly) | ecosystem: Environmental > Aquatic > Freshwater > Ice > Liftoff...
ACACGGCGTCCTTCGATTGCGGCGACGAAAACAAGAACACTTTTTTAACCAAGTATGCCCTGCAAAATACCAAGGGCGGACTCGGACGCACATTCGTCGCGGTAAAACCGCCTGACGAACTCCGGATTTACGGTTACTACACGATCTCGAGCAGTTCGGTTAAATTTGAAAGTCCGCCAAGTTCCCATCTACCGCGATATCCGCTTCCGGCGATCCTGATCGGCAAACTTGCTGCCGACATTGAGGCCCAGAATCAAGGCTTGGGAGCCGCCCTGTTATTCAATGCGCTAAAACGCTCGGCAAGGGTCGCGGAGGATATCGGCATATTTCTGGTCGAAATCCAGGCCGTCAACGAAAAAGCAAAAAGTATCTACGAAAAACGCGGATTTACCCCAATGGACGACGACCCGCTGAAGCTTTTTATGAACCTTAAAAAGGTACGGAAATTGCTCGAAAAATAAGATATGCTCCGGGAATTTGCGCGATCAGGGACGCTTGATTAGACTCGGCATATGAGTTTACTAGAAATAATAGTCACAGACATGACAACCGCCATGAAGGCGAAGGAAGCTGATAAGGTTTCGGTTTTGCGGATGGTCAAGGCCAATCTGATGAACCGCAAGATAGAAAAAGGCAGCGAACTGACCGATGACGAAGTTTTAAAGGCACTCCAGTCACTCGTCAAACAACGCCGCGATTCGATCGAGCAGTACGAAAAAGCCGGTCGCCCCGAGCTCGCCGCAAAAGAGGCGACCGAGATCACCGTGATCGACGTCTATTTGCCGCAGGCGGCGAGTGCAGACGAGATCAACGCCGCCGTGGATGCCGCCGTTTCCGAGACCGGAGCGACATCTGCCAAAGACATGGGCACCGTCATGAAAGCCGCGATGGTCAAGCTCGCCGGAAAATCCGCCGATGGCCGCCTGGTTAGCGAAGCCGTCAAAGCGAAACTGACGGTCTAAAATATGCTTCCTCGTCATGAACAGAAAATGGGATGGTGGGGCGAAAAAGCGCGCGAACGAGGTGCCCGGGCACTTTCCCGGCAACTCGATTTTCAGGAACATAAAGCCGCGTCATTCGCCGGACACGAAGCCGCGATGGTGCGCGAAAATTTTGTGCGGGCGCAGCAGATCCGTAAATTGCTTGACGCCGTTAAGCCGTTCGACGCAAACGATCGCATTTTGGAGGTCGGGAGCGGAGCACATGGGCTGATCTTCGGCTTTGGTGCAACGTTCGGCGTCGGAATTGATCCGCTGGCCGTCGATTATAAGCGGCTATTTGGGAAGCTTCAGGCAAATTCGAAAACGGTCGCGGCGATCGGCGAAGAATTGCCGTTTGCTGACGCTTCGTTTAACGTCGTCTTAAGTGACAACGTGATCGACCACGCCGAACGGCCGCTAGCGATCGTGCCTGAACTCATTCGCGTTTTGAAGCCCGGCGGGCTGCTGTATTTTACCGTCAACGTCCATCATTCGATCTACGATCTCGCATCGACTCTGCACGGTGCTTGGAACGCCGTCGGCATCAAATTGGAACTTTCAGCCTTTGCCGATCACACGATCCATCTTACCGAGGATCGCATCGCATCCGTGTTTGCCGCTCAGCCGCTCGATATAGTCAGCCAGCTTTCGACGATCGGCGAGACGCGTGCAATACAACGCTCCGCAAAGATCTCAAATCCCGATTCCCTGCTCAAAAAAATGTTTTTTAAGAACGCTCTCTTTGAGCTTGTTGCCAAAAAGCTGTAATTCGGGATTTCGAAATGAGTATTCGATTAAGAGATTCGACCTCAAGCCTGGAACGCTTGAGGTCGACTTTTTTTTAGATATTCGCGAGTTAGGGCTTTTTTTCGTCGCCGACGGTTACGTCTTGGATGTCGGTCTCAAATCGGCGATAGTCGCCGTATTTGATCAGGTTGTTGATGTTGATCCCGGCGAAAAGGATCTTGATCTGGAGGTTAACGTCCGCCTGCGAAGGCAGCCAGATCTCGTTGTTGACGAGTTCGTTATCTACGCTAAAAGAGGCTCCGCGTTTTGCCTTGGCGAGAAAGTTCCCGGCACTCTGCGTCAGTTCCGCCTCGAGCCGGACGACCTGCTTACTATTCGCATCGACCCACACGACGCCTGTGCAAAGTGCAAAAAGTTTCTCATTGCGCGTCCGCGGTTTGAAGGCCTTGTTTGGTTCGTAATCGAATACGATCACGTCACGGTTCTTAAAGCGTTCACGCCGCGGGTTGGTCAGCAGCGAACCTTTTAAGGCGTCGGCGATCGTTATTCGTTGTCCGTCGCCCGTAGGTTGTCCGCCGGCACCCGAACTCGTATCACGCCTCGTGATCTCGCGTTTTTCTTTTGCCGCCACGCGTTTTTCGATCTCCGCGACCTGCTTCTCCGCGTCCTTGTCTTCGCTCGCCTGATCCGAAGTCGAGAGCGGTTTGCCGTTCTTTTCGATCAAACGCCTGATGCGATAGCCTTTGTAAAACGTCAGCGAACGCTTCTCCGAACTCTTCTCGATAAACGCCCCGTCTTTGCTGAGATCGCGATCGATCCGCAACTCGGTGTAGCTGTAGTTTTCGAGAATCTCATCGACCTTGTCCGCATTTACGCGGATCTCGTTCAGCAGCGAATTGATATCCGGGAGCGGCTCGTCCGAGACCTTCGGAAAATCGAATGCCGCTCGCGAAACGCTCTGGTTGTAGGTGACGTCATCGAGTTTTATCTCGAACGCCTCGCCGTCAACCATCGATTTGATCGCAAACGGCGTCTGCACACCGTTTACGAGGCGAAAATCGCTGTAATCGAATGTTTTCGCCGAACTTCCCTGCGGAAACTCTTCGCGGATCAGCATTCCGGTCACACCGTCGAAAAGCAATTTTATCCGCACGCCCCTCGCATTCGTCAGAATGACGACGTTCGCCGCCTTGCCGTCAACCGTCGTTTTTCCGCCCGAAGTGAGTTTTGACTTATCTTTTTTCGCGTTCAGCCAGCGGTTGTTGCGGTACGCCGCCTCCGCCTGAAACCACTTCCCCGCCTCGCCGGTCGCGGTTCTGAGGCCGTTCTTCGAATCCCGCATCCAGCCGGACTTGCCGTTATAAGCCGACGCAAATTCAAAGCCGTTAACGTCGTACATTGTAAAAAACGAACCGCCCGCCGCTGCCGAACTATATTTGCCGCTCGCACCGTCCGCCACGCGAGTGATCGTGCCTGTCTGCTGCCGCGAAGTCACCGCTTTCAAAGGTTTCTCGCCGCCGAGAGCTTTGTTTGCCTGACTGATTATCTTGGACGTAGATTGGGCCAAGGCCGATGCTGTTAAGATTAAAATAAACAAAGGCAGGCTGAGTGGTTTTAGCTTCATATCGTTATTCGTCGATGTGCCGATAAGCGTGATTATAATAGATGAGTGGCCGTCCGTGCCGGATGTCCGCGTTCTCGACCGAACCGACGATTATCGTATGGTCGCCGCCGTCGTAGGAATTGACGACCCGGCACTCCAATCGCACGAGTGCCCCGTCAAGCATCGGCAAACCGTCGGTTGATTCTAAAACGTCGGTACCGATGAATTTATCTTCCGCCGGTTCCGCGAACCTCTGCGAAATGTGCCGCTGATCGTCGCCGAGTATGTGAACGACGAACCCCTGGCGTTCGAGAAAGGCGTAGTGACTGGCGGTTTCCTTATGAATGCAAGCGAGCACGAGCGGCGGCGTTGCGGAAAGTGAGCAGAATGCGCTCACGGTCAGCCCGTGCGGCCGTCCGGCGGCATCAGCCGTCGTCATGACCGTCACGCCGCTAGCAAAATGGCTCATCGCCGTTCTAAAATCTTCGCTGGATATCATATTTACGCTACACTTGATTTTACCGACCCGTGCCCGTTATTTCCAATCGGACAAGGCGCAAAAATAAAGGGTAGTTGTAGAACCCACTACAACTACCCAAAATAAGGCAGCATCACCTGCCCCTTTTAGAAGCGGCCGAAGCCACCTCAACCCCTTGATCTCGATACCGTACTTCGCCATCGAATCTCGACATCTGTGTATAGATTAACCAAGCTACATTTCCTCGTCTGTATTCTAACGCACACAAGCATTCACTTTCCTTAAGTTCGCAAGCATACAGACGCGTGTTCCGGTTGTCGCGTAAAGTTGAGGAGTTGGATTTTCATTTTTGGGTCGGTCTCAGGCTCTTTAGTTGAGACCTTTTAGATAGGAGAAAACGAAATGCTTTGGACAATTATTCTAATTTTATTGGTATTGTGGGCTCTTGGATTTGGTTTTGGCGGTGCCGCGATCGGCGGACTCGTCCACATTTTGCTCGTAGTCGCGGTCGTCGTTCTTATTCTACAGTTAGTCCGCGGACGCGGGGTTTAACTTTTAGCTGATTTATACTTTTTCCGAGGCCGCCAGCAATGGCGGCCTTTTCTTTTATAAAGGAACTTTAAAAGAAAGACTTTTTCAGATCCTGTCTATTTTTCGCACACCGCACTAAAAAAATAGATCGAAAAAACTTTTCCACTCAATCCGCGAGATTATTAACTTGTACCCTGAGAGGAATGATGGCCTGATCGCTTTTAACCAAGCGTTACATTGATAGTGATCGTCAATAAAGTTGATCGTAAAAATCGGGTTGTCAGCCCAATTTAGCCAAAAATTACCAATCTTAAACCCACATTATTTGATGAAAAAAGGAATGTATGTATGATAAGACACAGAGAAAAAGTTTTGACGATCCTAAATTGTTATTTTTATGGATGGATACGCTACGACGACTTCAACTAAAACCCAACACGACGCACAGCAGAATCTATTGCTCTCGGCGCTACCTGAGAGCGAGTTTCAGAGCATTCTTTCGGCACTTGAGCTCGTTGATCTCGAGGTCGGCGATGTCCTTTGGGAATCTGAAGAAATGCGTCGCTACATTTACTTTCCGACTACGGCTCTCGTCTGTCTCCTCTATGAATCCGACGAAGGCGTCTCCGTCGAGGTCGGTATCGCGGGCCGCCAGGGCTTGCTCGGCGTGGCGACCTTTATGAGCGAAGCCCGCATGGTCAAGCGAGCCGTCGTCCAGGTAGCCGGACAGGCATATCGGATGAAGGCCAAGGCCGTCCAGGCCGAATTCTCCCAGTGCGGCGACTTTCAGGACATCTGCATGGCATACACGCAAATGCTGATCGCCCAGATCTCGCAGAGCGCCATTTGTAACCAGCTCCACAGTGTCGAGCAACGGTTTTGCCGCTACTTGCTCATCAATCACGACCATCACCAATCAGAAATATTCCTAATGACGCACGACCAGATCTCGAACATCCTCGGTGTCCGCCGCGAAAGCGTCTCGATCGCCGCCTCAGCTCTCAGAGATCAAGCTTTGATCGAATACGCTCGGGGAAAGATCACTTTGCTCGACCGCAAAGCCATGGAACGAGCCGTCTGCGAATGCTACGGTGTCGTCAAAGAGCAGTACGACCGCATTCTCAACAAATATCTGGCAAGCCACGAGACTTAAACACGCCGCAATCTCATTTCACATCTGTAATCTAGCGCACAGACCCTTTTGTCGACTCGATTTAACCTATATGTAATTCTCGCGATGACATTGTTTGTGTTTGTGTACGGGAATTTCATAAAGCATTTATATGCAACAATTAGGGACAGGAGATATATAATGAGAAACGATAATTTATCTGAAGTAACGCAACGAGACTCAAATGTCAGCCTTCGCAACGGTCTCACCTACTTTTTGATCGGGACAGGTATCGGAGCCGCCGTGGCTTTGCTGTTCGCTCCTAAATCAGGAACGGAACTTCGCGGAGAGATCGCCGACGTCACCCGCAAGGGCTACGACGCCACGCTCGAAAAAGCGAAAGACTTAAAGGTTCAGTCGGCTGACGTGATCAGCAGTGTCAAAGAAAAGGCCGATGCAGTTTACGATTTCGCCGCGACCAAGCTCGCTAAAGGCGAAGATGCATTAATCGACGCCGTCGCTACCTCAAAAAACGCCATTTCTGATGGAATCAGCAGGGTGCACGACGCAAGTGTTCAGGAATCTACCGAGTTGGCTAGCAACAGCCGTTACTCGGGTCGAAAATCGACCAGCGTCATGTAACACCTGATCTGATCTATCAGCAACAAACAAAAGCCGGACCGCTCACCAGCGTCCGGCTTTTTTTGTCTCCACGGCCAATAGCGTCGAGGCAGCTCCCGACGCTAAAATATCCAATGTCATCAGCCTGCCGCAGTGGAATAATTTTAAGATAAAAAACGATATGTTGAAAAAGTTTCTTTTCACGTCTCTCTCCGCCGCGATCTTCGCGATCTCCGTTAATGCTCAGACGCCTTCGCCGACTCCACTCGACCTTGCGGGCGAAAAGCAGAGGGCCGACCGCATGCAGTCACGGCTGACGGATTTTGCGAATTATGCCCGTTACGCCGAGGCAAATTCAAAACTTGCACCGCCCGCCAAAGACGAAAAACGCGTAGTTTTCATGGGCGATTCGATCACTGACAGTTGGAAGTTGAACGAATATTTCCCCGGCCGCAGCTTCGTCAATCGCGGCATCAGCGGCCAGACGACGCCGCAAATGCTCATCCGTTTTCGCCCCGACGTGATCGCCCTCAAGCCAAAGGTCGTCGTCATTCTCGCCGGGACAAACGACATTTCGAGCTATCCGGGCCCGGCAACGCTCGACGCGATCAAGGGCAATCTGACCTCGATGGTCGATCTCGCCCACGCGAACGGCATCAACGTCGTGCTCGCCACCGTCATGCCCGTCAGCGATTACAACACAACCGCCGCCGGTTCGCCCATAGTCCGCACCGTCCTCCGCCCGCCCGCCAAGATCGCCGAGCTAAATAAATGGATCAAACAGTTCTGCGAGGACCGCAAACTCGTCTATCTTGACTACTTTTCCCCAATGGCCGACGAAAAAGGCCTGCTCAAACCCGAAATCGCCAGCGACGGCCTCCACCCAAACGCCAAAGGCTACGAAATAATAAAACCCCTAGCCGAAGCCGCAATAGACAAAGCCTTAAAAAGAAAACAGAGATAAAATTATAACAATCAACATCCGCGATCGGGTTTTTGTTCCTATGGTTATCCCCCAAGAAAATAATTCCCCTCTCCACATATCGTAATAATTTAGAATTAGAATCTCAGATCTGAAATTCACACCTCAGATCTCAAATTTCCAATTTCTGATTTCTATTTTTCAGATCTCAAATTTCAAATTTCAAATTTCTGACTTCTGATTCCTGACTTCTGACTCCTGATTCCTATTTCAGATCTCAAATCTCAAATTTCTGATCTTTAATTTCTGATTTCTGATTTCTAATTCCAGATTTCTGATTTCTGATTTCTGATCTCAAATTTCAAATTTCAAATTTGTGATAACTGCTTCCTGCTTCCTACTTTCAAATCTCAAATTTCAAATTCCTAACTTCTCACTCCCAACTTCCGACTCCCAACTCCCTCTCTCTCACTTCCAATAATTCCTATCCAGCGATCGATAGTTTATGGCTTCGCTGATGTGTTCGGGTTTGATCGTTTCGCTGGCTGCGAGGTCGGCGATGGTGCGTGAGACTTTTAGGATCCGGTCGTGGGCGCGTGCCGAGAGGCCTTGTCGCTGCATTGCTTTTTCGAGCAGGTTTTCGCTGTCGGTGTCGAGTGCACAATGTTGGCGGATCTGCCCCGGCGTCATCGCGGAATTCGAGAATACCTTGCCCTCGAATCGGTCAAGTTGTATTGAGCGTGCCGCGATCACCCGTTTCCGAACCTCTGCGGAACTCTCGCCCTGCGGCACATTGCGGCCGCGCAGCTCGTCAAATTTCACCGCCGGCACATCGATGTGAATGTCGATCCGGTCCATCAGCGGCCCCGATATTTTGCCGACGTACCGCTGTATCTGCATCGGCGAACACTTGCATTCGCGGCTCGAACCAAAATATCCGCACGGACACGGGTTCATCGAGGCGACCATCGTAAAATCCGCCGGAAACGTCAGCGACGTAGCCGCCCGTGAAATGGTAACGCTCTTGTCCTCGAGCGGCTGCCGTAAAACTTCAAGAACGCTTCGGTCGAATTCCGGCAGTTCGTCCAAAAACAGGACTCCGAGATGCGCGAGCGAAACCTCGCCCGGCCTCGGCATCGAACCGCCACCGATCAAACCGGCCTGAGAAACTGTGTGATGCGGCGATTTGAATGGCCGCTCCGCAACGAGCCCCGACTTCCCGATCAGCCCGGCAACGGAATGAATCTTCGTGATCTCAAGCGCCTCCTCGAACTGCAGCGGCGGCAGGATCGTCGGCAAACGTTTGGCAAGCATTGTCTTCCCCGATCCCGGCGGCCCAATAAACAGAATATTGTGCCCGCCCGCACTTGCGACTTCCAAAGCCCGTTTCGCCGTCTGCTGCCCGCGAACCTCTGAGAAATCGATCTGATATTTCGTTTCACGGGCGTGCATCTCAACGAGATCGAGCCTCGTCGGCTCTATCTTCGTATCTCGTTGAGCGTCAAGATCGATGACCAGTTCCGCCGCTTCGCGCAGATCTTTTACACCATATACATCCACGCCCTGCACGACCGCCGCCTCCGGAGCGTTTTCTTCAGGTACGATCAGATTCCTCACACCGTTATCCCGCGCCGCGAGCGCGATCGATAACGCACCTCGCACCGGACGCACACGCCCGTCGAGCGACAGTTCGCCGATGCTCATCACGCTGTCGAGACTCGTCCCCGTGTGAATATCGCCATTCGCACCAAGTATTCCGAGCGCGATCGGCAGGTCAAAACTCGCACCTTCTTTACGCACGTCCGCCGGTGCCAGATTGATCACCGCCTTATCAAGCGGAAAAAAGTAACGACTGTTCGATATTGCCGCCCTGATCCGCTCCCGCGATTCCCGAACGGCGGTATCCGGCAACCCCACGATCGTTATCGCCGGCGTCTGATCGCCCTCGCCCGACCCCGGACGCAGATTGACCTCAATGTCCACAACTAAAGCGTCGATCCCATAAACCGCCGCCGCCTGCGTCAAAAAAAGCATAAATAACCCGCGTAACCCAATTAGAATAAATCCCGCAAAGTTTACCCCATTTCCACCGCCAAAGTAAAAAAAGCCATCAGTTGATCGAAACGACCTCACCCCTTTACCGTTCTTCTTCACCCATTTCCCTTTCCCTTTTCGCCCTTTTCCTGTTTCACTTTCTCTTCCTTGGCGTCCTCCGCGTCTTTGCGTTAAATTTCCTTCTTACTCCCGACTAAAGTATTATCGAGAAACCCGCCCGACCGCCACCGACCTTCCCATTTCGAGCACGATCGTGCCGTCGTCATCCAGATCGACGCCGTTGAAAAGCCGCGTGTGCGCCGTGTGAATATTAAAATGCCGGCAAAACGGAGCGGCGTTTATCGTATGGTATTTGTATTTTAGCTGCGACCCTTTCTTGATCCGCGTCCCCTTGATCTTCAGCGGGAAGGCGTTCCCGCTCCGAATATCCTTGGGCGTCAACCCGATCGTCCGGGTTCGCTCCTCCCACCGCAACTCCACCGCCGAAGGCGACCCCAAAACCTCGTACGCCAAAGTATTCAGAAGCAAAACACTCTTCGGACTCATCGTAACCCTCGGCAGATCCAGATTACCCGCATTCGGCCCACCCTCAAAAACATCCCACCGCCTAGCCATAAAAATTTCCCTCCAATAACCGTTTTGTTTCGTACAATTATCATTGTATCAACAATGCAACATATTTTCAAGAGAAATTTTTTCTGGTGGAAGAATAGTTTGTGATTTGTAGATTTCTCTTACGCTGTTTAAATTGCCTCCAGCTTCAGCTGGAGGTCAATCAAATTAATTTTCCCGGCTTTAGCCAAATCAAAAAAAACATCCTCAAAACTTAAGCTAAATCTAGCGGTAATTCAGGTCACAACCTCTGACACCGACGGGGCAAAGACGCAGCCGATAACGCTGGGAAACGTAAAGATTAGACAACGGCGAGAATATGGCAGAACGCGATTAACTTTCCGGTGGACGCGAATTGTTTTGCCAATAACGGGCATCATTTTTGAGTCAATTTCAGTCGAAATTCGATCGATTTTGATCGTTTTTCGACGTATTTCGACAGCTTCCTAACGCCAATTACACGTAAGTTGTTGATGAGACTAAGTTTAAGTGACATTTTTATAACAAACGAAAGTTCACTGTTTTCAAGCCGAGTTTCCGCCGTCTCGTCGCCTGTTCGAGGCGTTTCGCCCGTGTCGCCGTTGTCGTTAGACGGCAATGCGTTTATTTCGAGTGAAAACAAAGTTTTTCGTATTTCCAAACGCAAGGCTTTCCGTGTTACTTTTCTCTTTTTACTTAACATTCCGTAATGGACGAAATCATAAACGAAAAGCCGGAGCCTCCGGTCACGAAAAAGGTCACTTGGAGCGAGTTTCTCGAGAGCGAGGAGGCCGTCCGGGTCATATATTTGATCTTCGGCTTCTTCGCCATTCTCATGGTGATGATCTTTCTGCAAACCCGCACCGATGCGATCTGCTGCGGTGATTGGGACGGCTATTATCACATCAAATGGTCGTCGCTTTTATGGGAAAATTTCAAGCTGGGAAAATGGATTCCGACCTTTGAGTGGTTGCCTTTAACTGTCCTGAATCCAAAGGATTACGCCGATCATCACTTCCTTTTTCACCTGCTCCAGATCCCGTTTCTCTGGTTTTTCGAGCCGGTCATGGCCGCCAAGGTCGCGACGATCACATTCGCCACGCTCGCCATTTTTTCGATCTACTGGCTGCTCTACCGTTACGGAGTCAAGCATCAGTTACTGTGGCTCATCGGCATCCTGACCTGTGCAAATGCGTTCTATTACCGCATGAACATGGCCAAGGCGCCGCCGCTGACTATCATCATCACGGTCATCGGCATCCATCTTCTTTTTCAGCGAAAATACGTCTGGCTGGGCCCGCTTATGTTCGCGTTCGTGTGGACTTACAGCCTGTTTCCTCTCCTGTGGGGCCTCGCCCTGATCTGGACGTTAATTCTGGCCTGGAACGAGCACCGTTTCGAGTGGCGCCCGCTCGCCTACACCTCCGGTGGCCTCATCCTGGGCAACATTATTAATCCGTATTTCCCGCATAACCTCGTGCTTTTCGTCGAGCATCTCAACGAAAAATTTGGCAAAGGCGGCGAATATGCGGTCGCGGTCGGTGGCGAGTGGTATCCATACTCCGGTGTCGAATTGCTCACCGATTTCCCCATCGCTTTGCTGGCCATGCTCATCGGCTACATTCTGTTCGCCCCACGAGCCGGAAAAGTGCCCGAGCGAGCGGCGCTGCTTCTCGGATTCGTTACGTTCCTGCTTTATTGGCAGTTTAATTCAAAACGTTACGCCGAGTATTTTCCGCCGTTCGCTATCCTTTTCGTAGCTTTCGTCTGGCAGTCATTCACGGCACCTAAGTCCGCTGAGATGCCCGCCGAATTCCAACGCGACATCGACCCATACCTCGACAAAGGCGAGGCCGTCGGCAAACAGGCCACCTGGGATCTTGTAGGAAAGATCTCGGTCTGGATGCTCGGCATTTTCCTGTGCGTCGTATTCCTGATTAGTTTGGTCGGTTTTCACAAATTCGGCTTTAACAGCACCGGCGTGGCCGAAAATATTGCCTCAAACGAGCCCGGCGACAAGTACCGCCGCACCATGGAATGGGCCACCGGCCTCGATGAAACCGGTGCCGATAACATCCCGGCCGGCGAGATCATTTTCAACTGCACGTGGGACGATTTCCCCAAGCTCTTTTTCTACAATACGAAACATCGTTACGTTTACGGACTCGACCCCAGTTATCTCTATAACGAAAATCCTGATCTTTATAAACTCCTAAAAGATCTGACCGAAGGAAAGGTGGAAGATCCGGCTCCGGCGATCCGCGACAGGTTCGGTGCGAACTATATATTTGCTGATGCAAAAGAGAATATCGACATGATTGCGAAGGCGCTCGATAGTGGTTGGGTTGAGACCGTTTATGAGGATGATGAGGCCCGGATCCTGAAAATTCGGGCTGTAAAAGGCGAGCCTTCGGACGCTGCGAAGGATCAGACACCCGCGACCGAAGAGGAAAATAAGATCCTTGATGAGCAGGAAAAAAACGCCGTAAACGCACCGGATGAACCCGATAATGACGAAAATTAGTAAAGATTTTTCGGCCAGAAACGTCTTGATCAAGGCTCTGGTTCTTGCTCTGACATCCGTCTTTGCCGTCGCCTGCGGAGCCAATGATTCGATACTGAAGTCCGGCAAACAAACCCCTGCCCCGTCTAACAGCACTCCGGCGCTCTCGACCCTTGAGCAGGACATAAACGAGATGCGGACGGCCGATTTTCAGTTCATTTACGTCCTGCGACGCAAGGACGGAGCGGTTATGGATTCAGAGGATAAGAGCGTTTTAAAACTGCAAACCTATCAGGCCAACCGCCGCGTCAGTTCCGATAACGGAAAAGCAGTCGTCGTCGGCTCCAACACTCAGATCGCACCCGACAAGATGCTCGCGGTTTTAGAAAGGTTCGCAGTCGAGAATTTCAGCAAATAGATCCTTGAATCACTGGTGAGACAGTATGATAGAGCAAGAACCACAAGTAACTGACCCGGCCCCGAGTCGACTGAGAGACGCGGAGAAAAAGAAAACTGACCGGCGTGTGATACTTGATCCGTCGTCCCCGTCGGTGAGGTCGATCGCCCGTGTCGTCGTAATCACGCTTATACTTGTCGCGATCGCAGGCTATGTTCAGAGTATTATTTCTTCGCTGACCTATCTGTTCTTTCTCGTAATTCTCTCGGTTTTCTTTGCATACCTCATCGACCCGATCGTCCGACTGATCCGACTGTCGTTCAAGTCTCGCGGGCTCGAGCGAGCAATGCCGCGCTCACTCGCCATTGTTATAGCCTACGCGGTCGTATTTACCGGCGTCGGGCTGGCAATATCGAATATCGCTCCGCGTGTCATCGAGCAAGGAAGAGAGTTTGGCGTTAATCTGCCTGGGTACGGAACTTCCATCCAGCAGCGTGCGAACGAACTTAACAAGCGATTCGACCGCCTCAAGATCCCCGACGAGGTTCAGGGCGATATAACTAAAAAGTTAACTGATATCGCAGGTTCGGTCTCAGGCGCGATCGGCTCCTTCGTTTTAATGTCCGCGACATTTTTGCCGTGGCTCCTCCTGATACCGATCCTGGCGTTCTTTTTTCTCAAAGATGTCAACCTTTTCCGGCTCGCGGTTCTGCGGATCTTCCCGCCCGGACGCTGGCGGTTTCGGGCCGAAGCCGTTCTTCAGGACGTCAATTCCACGCTCGCCGCGTACACTCGTGCGCAGCTGATCTCATGTTTTCTGATAGGCCTGATATGTACGATCGGATTTTACGCTTTGGGCTTGAAGTATGCATTATTGCTCGGCATTATGGCCGGGATATTTGAATTCGTGCCGCTACTCGGCCCGGCTTCGATCGGGCTGATAGTCGTGCTCACGGCGGCCGCATCCGATAACCCCTGGAAGGCACTTTACGTCGCGATTTTCCTGATCGTTTTGAGAATCATTCAAGATTACCTTCTTTACCCTAGGATCGTGCGTGGAGGAATTCATCTGCATCCGCTGGCGATAATACTTTCGGTTCTCGCGGGCGAGCAGGTCGCAGGCATTCCCGGAGTATTTCTGTCGATCCCAATCATCGCGACCTTGACCGTGCTTTATCGCCACGTTCTCGAGCATCAGGGCCGCCGTACGCTGTTTGCCGGCTGGTTCGAAGACCACGAGCCCATCACCGAGGAAAACCCATAATATGTCCTCAGTAACTTGGCTAATCATCCTTTTCTTTATACTCCTGCTCCTCAGCATCTCCGTGTATGTGCTTGTCGTAAAATTCTTTTACTGGGGCGATAAAAAGGAACCGCCGATTAAGAAGCGTTAAAGCAAAGATTTGAAAAGGTGATCATCGTCCAAATCCATCTCGATCTCGACCACAAAACACGGTATCGAAAATTTGAGTGACGCAAGCTTTACCGCGTCTTTGGCCGTGGTCAGCAAAATATCGGCGGCACAGTCGCGAGCCAGTTCTTCGATCTCAAGTACGTCGATCTCGGAGTAATGATGGTGGTCGCGGAACGCTTTCGACCCTAACACGCTGACCTTCTCCTGCCGCAATTGCTCGAAAAAATTGTCCGGATTCCCAAGCCCGCAAAATGCAAAGGCTTTCTTACCCGCAATCGTGGTTTTTTTCTGTTGCGTAGTAGAACTAAATTCTGAGAGCGGCACGATGGAACTTATCCGGTTCGCTGCCGCAAACACCGGAATTTCCGCGTTGAGTTCTGAAATCTCAGATCTTAAATTTGAAATATTTCCGACCAGATTCGATCGAGTTATCACTACTGCGTCGGCACGCTGAAGTCCCAAAAGAGGTTCGCGGAGCCTTCCTGCGGGCAGCATTTTTGCGTCTTTGAAAATATCGGTCGCGTCGATGCAAACGATATCGAGATCGCGTCGAATTTTGCGGTGTTGAAAGCCGTCGTCGAGCAAAAATACGGTCACGGAGAATTTTCGAATTGCCCACTTTGCCGCCGCGACACGGTCTGCGTCGGCAATGATTATCGCTCTTCCAAGTAATTTATTTGCTAATTCAAAAGGCTCGTCACCGGCATGTTCGGCGTCGCTCAGGATCCGTTCGCCATCCGTCACGACCACACGCTTTTTTGGATCAAGGCGTCCGAATCCACGAGTCAAAATACAAACCTTTTCGCCCCGCTCCGCTAAAAAACCTGCGATATAAGCCACCAACGGCGTCTTCCCCGTTCCGCCGGCCGTGATGTTTCCGACGCTGATCACGCGCACGCGCGTGTCAAAGACCTCAAAAACGCCCTTTTCGTAAAGAACATTCCGGAGGCCTGTTACCTTTCCGTAAATTGAACTAAACAGCGACAACATCGCCCTCTTCTTCTTGCTTCTTCCTGCTTACTGCTTACTGCTCACTGCCTACTGCTTACCGCCTACTGCTTACTTCTTATTAGTCGTCTGGATCAAACGATCTAGCTTGTTCTGGGCCTGGCCGCTGTCGATACTCTGTTCGGCGAGCCGGGCGGCGTGAAGCGGGTCTTTTGCCACTCCGCCGATCACGAGAGCCGCCGCGGCGTTCATGACGACGATGGACCGGGCCTCGTCACGGCGACGGCTGGCTAGGATATCTCTGATTATCTTGGCACTTTCCTTGGCATTGGCCGCCTTCATATCCTTCGTCGATCCGGCTTTCAAGCCGAAATCACCAGGCGTTAGAGTGAATTTCCTTGTTTCTTTGCCGATCACCTCGACAACGTGCGTTTCACCGGCAATGGTTATCTCATCGAGGCCGTCTGCCCCGTGAACGACCCAGGCTCTGTCGGTTTTTAGCATCGCCAGAGCATTCGCGACCGGTACGACCAGCGAATCGTGCCACACGCCAACAAGCTGCCGCGAAACGGCGGCCGGATTGGCGAGAACACCGAGCAAATTCAGGCACGTTCTAATTCCCAGCGAACTTCGCACATCACCGACCCGTCTGAGAGCCGGATGAAACTTTGGAGCGAATAAAAAGCATAGCCCGACACCGCTCAGACTGGTCTGTGCGATCGACGGTTCGCCCGCCACCTTCACCCCTAGTTCGCTCAGGACATCGGCACTGCCGCTCGTGCTGGTGACCCCACGGTTGCTTTGTTTGGCGACCACTAATCCGGCTCCGGCCGCCACGAATGCCGCCGCCGTCGAAACATTGAATGTCTTAGCCCGCGACGAGCCTGTGCCCGTGATATCGACTGCTGTTTTCTGCGTTGCCTTGATACGAATCGACTGCTCCCGCATAACCGCCGCCATGCCCGCCAGTTCGCCGTACGTCTCGCCCTTGGCTGTCAGGGCGGTCAACGCTCCCGCGATCTGTGCCGGATGAGCATTTATGTCGGTCAGGGCTCGATAGAATTTTGCCGCCTCGGGCGCGGTGAGGTCTTCGCCGCGTATCAGCCGGGCGAGAAACGGAAATATCGCTGTCTCCGCTTTAGGGTTAGTAGCGGAAACCGGTGCTGAGAGCAGCCATTCGGTCTTCGGGTGTTGCATATCGTTGTGAAAAAATTAGCTTCGAGCGGCGAACTTGAGTGAAGCAACGGTTGGTAAAAAATTCCCAACTCTAATATGTCAGAGTTCAAGGAAGTTTTGCAATAGTTTTTTGCCGTGCTCGGTCAGTATCGACTCGGGATGAAACTGAACACCCTCGATCTTTTTCGTTCGGTGGCGCAAGCCCATGATCAGGCCATCAGGCGATTCCGCAGAGATCTCAAGTGAATCGGGCAACGATGTACGCTCGACAACGAGCGAGTGATAACGTCCGGCGGTGAATGTTTCGGGCAGTTCTCGAAAGATAGTTTTGCCATCGTGCCGTATTTCGACCGGCTTTCCGTGGACCGGTTCCGGTGCTCTTATAACTTTACCGCCAAAATGCTGACCTATCGCTTGATGCCCGAGGCAGACGCCCAATACAGGCAGGACTCCCGCAAACCGTTCGATAACACCCAGCGAAATCCCGGCCGTATCAGGCGTTCCCGGCCCCGGCGAAATGAGTATTCTCTCGGGCTTCAGCTCATTTTCTATATCATCAACGGTGACCTCGTCATTGCGAACGACGTGCAGTTCCGAGCCCAGTTCACCAAGGTATTGCACCAGATTATATGTAAACGAGTCGTAATTATCGATAACTAGCAGCATCTTGTATCTAAATGCAAAATTCATGTACGAAACCGTTCTTTGTTTACTATTTTGCTGATTAACCTTATCATAAACAGGCGCCGAGCCGAGGTCTAACGTATGTCCCAAAAACTGCTTTCACTAATATTGATACTCATTCTTTCCTTTGTTTCGTTTGCACAGGCGACCGAAAAATCGACGGCTATCGAGGATGCTGCGAAACTTGAAAAAGATGCGGTCGAATTCCTGCGTGAAACCGTCGGCGATGTCGGACGGATGCGTTCGATGGAGAACCGGATCAGTTTCAGTGCCGAACTCGCGTCCTTGATGTGGTTTCACGACGAAAAGGAAGCAAAGCAAATGTATGGCGGCGTTGTCGCGGATTTTAAGCAGTTGCTCTC
>Ga0105046_10007551_pt1 | contig 17121 bp, 6 predicted proteins | sample MAT03_FD_78385 | JGI IMG/M metagenome (GOLD analysis project Ga0105046, IMG submission 78385) | Freshwater microbial communities from Lake Fryxell liftoff mats and glacier meltwater in Antarctica - MAT-03 (megahit assembly) | ecosystem: Environmental > Aquatic > Freshwater > Ice > Liftoff...
AAGGTGCGCTGCTCGAAGAGGCAATCCTCTACTTTCTCCGGGCGTCGGGATATAAGACAATTGACGCGAATGACGTTCGACTGGGCAATGATCCAACACTTCAATTTAAACCAAACACTCGCGAGCGAGTAATCGAGGTTCGTGGTCGTGGCTGCGCACATCAGATCGATGCTATCGCCGATTGCCTCATCCCGCGAGCGTTTTCAAACCCACAGCGATTACTCGTTGAGGCAAAGTATCATGGCCGTAATATAGAAGTTGAAGTGATACGCAATGCGGTTGGCGTGCATCGCGATGTAAGCGAGTTCTTCAATATTCCGTATCGTTCAACGACCGAAGCGCAACCAATACGTTATCACTATCAATGTGCTGTTTTCTCGGCTTCACCGTTTAGCCGTCATGCACAGGAATATGCTTATGCACATGATGTGTATCTACTTCCTTTGCAGCGCTCAGCACATATGCAGCCTGTTTTACAAATACTCGCAAGACTTAGTCCCGCATCGTTTGGCGTCAAAGGGAATGAGCGTATTGATATCCCTATGGAAGATCTTCGTTGGGCAGTGCGTTCACGAATCCGAGATCCTTACAATGATGTAAACGAACTTGCACAACTTGTGACATCACCAGATGCTTCAGAATTTATTGACGCCTTTTGTAGGGAATGTCGAAAGATCTCTATTGGCTTGCTTGCGATGGTTGATCGGAAATTTCCCATCTTTCTCACACCAAGTCCCAGGAGTCAAGCGTGGTTTAGTGACCTTCGCAACGACATGTTTGGCTCAAGGGTCGCGATCCGAATCCGACAAGGAAACTGGTTTCTACAACTACTCGATTACGAAAACATAGAACTCTCATTTGATCTTCCAGCGCGTCTCTTGGAACTCTATTCACAGCAAGGTCATCTCCCAGCCGACTCTGCCCTGAGGCTAAAGCAACAACATCTCTCGCTGATCCAAGCCTTTTTGTTTCAGGCCAACGCGGAAGCAACTCATTTCGACGCCTTTCGTATGCTCACATTTCAAATGGATCAGGATTGGTTCGCCTCAGCTCAAAGTCAATTGGATCAGCAGCGAAGACCACGCCGGTTTCCTAATGGATAAATCCCTTCGCAATAGCCTGCGCCTCGCCGTCACCCAGGCCCGCCGCCTGTTGGAGGACACCATCGCTGACCGGCTCGCCGGCGAGCTTGGTATTGATCGCGGCGGCGCTGTAGAGGATGTTGCGCGCCTGGTGAACCTCGACGACGAGGGCCGCCAGTTCCGCGCTGAGATCGCCGATCACCTGCGCCACATCGATGCTCTGATGCCCGGTGATCGCAGCCGCCCCAAGGGCGGAGTGGCCCGCGAGTCGGTCGAGCAGCTGGTGCGCGCGGTGGCTTTCACCCACCTCAACCGGCTCTGCGCCTTCAAGCTGATGGAGCACCCCGACCGCAAGCTGCTGCGCGAGACGGTCGGCCGCAGCCTGAGCTCGAATGGCTTCAAGTTCTACCTGGCCGATCACCCTGAGGACGAGGCGCTCTGGACGGGCGGTAGGCAGGAGGTGGCCTACCGCCACTTTCTGGTCTGGCAGGGCGAGCAGCTCGCCGGCGAGATCGGGGCGCTCTTTGCCCCTGGCGATCCGGCGAACCGGCTCTTTCCCAAGCAGGCGGTGCTCGACCAGGTGCTGTCCCTGATCAACGACCCGGATCTGGCTACGGTCTGGGGCGAGGACGAGGCGATCGGCTGGGTCTACCAGTACTTCACGCCGAAGGAGCTGCGCGACCAGGCCCGCAAAGAGAGCGCCGCGCCGCGTAACTCCTATGAGCTGGCCTTCCGCAACCAGTTCTTCACGCCGCGCTATGTGGTCGAGTTCCTGGTCGACAATACCCTCGGCCGCATGTGGTACGAGATGTGCGCCGGCGATACGCCTCTCGCCGATCGCTGCCGCTATCTGGTGCGCCAGCCCGACGAAGCTATCGCCGACCGCGCCCGCAAAGACCCGCGCGAGCTGCGGCTGCTCGACCCGGCGGCCGGGTCGGGCCATTTTCTGCTCTACTGCTTCGATCTGCTGCTGGCGATCTACGAGGAGGCCTGGGCGCGCCAAGGGGATGCGCCAGCCTACCCGGCGACGGGCCGACCGCTCCACGCCGACTACCCGACACTTGAGGCGCTGCGTCAGGCGGCACCGGGGCTGATCCTGCGCCACAATCTCTACGCGGTGGATATCGACCCGCGGGCGCGGCAGATCTGCGCCCTGGCGCTCTGGCTGCGCGCCCAGCGGGCCTACCAGGAGTATGAGATCAAGCCGGTCGACCGGCCGGCGATCGAGCGGGTCAACGCGGTCTGCGCCGAGCCGATGCCGGGCGATAGTGCGCTGCTGTCCGAGTTCGCCGCCAACCTTCAGCCGCCCGTGCTGGGCCAGCTGGTGCGCGGCGTCTTCGAGCATATGAAGCTGGCCGGGGAGGCCGGCACATTGTTGCTGATCGAGGTAGATCTGCGCGAGTCGATCGCGGCGGCCAAACGACAGTGGCGCGAGCAGCCGGCCTACAGCCAACCCCGACTCTTTGGCGACGAGCCGCCCCGTATCGATCAGGTCGGCCTCTTCGACGTGCGCGCGATCAGCGACGAGCTATTCTGGGACAGGGTCGAGGACCTCGTGCTAGAGGCGCTCAAGGCCTACGCTGAGCGGGCCGAGGGCGGCCTTGGCTACCGGCGCCGACTCTTCGCCGACGACGCGGCGGCCGGCTTCGCCTTCATCGACCTCTGCCGGCGCCGCTACGATGTGCTGCTGATGAACCCGCCCTTCGGCGCGGCCAGCAAGGGCTGGAAGGCCGCCTTCGAGAAGGCCTACCCGCGCACCAAGAACGACCTCTACGCCGCCTTCGTCGAGCGCGGCCTGGGCCTGCTCCACGCCGGCGGCATGCTCGGCGCAATTACCTCGCGCACCGGCTTCTTTCTCACCTCCTTCCAGAAGTGGCGCGAGGAGATCTTGCTGAAGGAGGCCCGGCCCACTGTGGTAGCCGACCTGGGCTACGGTGTGCTGGATACGGCGATGGTTGAGACGGCGGCCTACGTGCTGGAGAAGAGCAATGTCTGACATCAATAATGATTCAAGCACATCAAACAAACAGCCCGAGAGTTATGGGCGCCTGTTAGCAGGGGGAACTGAATGGCTCTTTGCAGTCATGATTGTTGGCCTTTTTTTGGCCGTGGCTGCGCAAATTGCCGAGTTTTTCATTATCGAGCCTGCTTCTAGAACACCTATTCGCAGCGCCATCATCGCTTTAATCTGGCTTTACCCCTTATTCGGGCTTAATTGTGTACAGATCGCAATAACCTGGCTGAGCACAGCTCGCCATTTTCGCGAAACCATTGCCCTCTCATCCTTTATTGCAATAATTTTGCTTGTCTTCATATTTACGGTTACGCTCTATTGTCAAGTCTATCCATGGGACGCACCTCAAGCTCTCGCTCTATTAACCAGCGCAGATGCGCCATCTCCAGCTTTTAATGGCGTGTCTCTGGCACTATTTGGAGTGCTTTCTCTGGCTTTTATCCGATTTCTTCAATCGACACATCGTTCATGGCCCGGCCGTAGAAGTAAACTCCAGGTGTATCGTGATGCCGGGCAGGATTCCCCCAGCCTGGTGGGTGAGGCGCTGTTCGAATTTAAGCGCCGCCTCCGCCGGGAGCCAGCCCTGGAAGAATATATCGATCCCCGTGAACAGTTTGAGCTGAATCTCCCCCCTGAGGCGATCATATCACTGGCATGGGTTGATCAAGCACGTGAACTGGTGCGGCTTGCCAGTACCGCTTATTCATTTCGGGCACGGAGGAGTGGCTTTAGCCCGGAAGAACTTGACGAACGAGCCTCAACCGAAGCTGAACGGTATGGTTCGGCACCACAGGAGACCGAGAACGATTGGCATGATGTACCAGCACTCTGGATCGGGCGTAACCATCAGACCGATGGTGCGATTGCGCTGATTCCAAGTTCCGATACCGTTGATCAAGCCCGCTTAGGTGAGCAAATAGCCTATGCCCGTCGTATTGCCCAGCAGCGCAACCAGCGACTTGAAGAAGTCATCGTTGCCGTCCGCGACGGCCAGCGGCCCAATCTTCCCGCTCGCCAGGGCCTGCGATTGCGGGCTGAGACGGAGCAGACGCTGCTTGAGCAGACGGTAAATCTCGACGACTATCGTAGTATTATCGAGAAGCGCATTCGTCGGCAGTTATCCAATACCAACCTGACCCTCAATAATGTGTATGTTCCAATGCGCGGAACCGTTTCCGAACAGGCGAGCCCGGTGGAAATTGAGGCCTATATCCGTAATTGGCTTACGGAACCAGGCCGCCGCCACTTAGCACTACTTGGAAGTTATGGTCAGGGGAAGAGCACGATTGCCCTGATGCTGACCCAACACATGCTTGAACAGCATGCGCCTAAACTGCCACCGCGCATCCCCATATTGATTGAGTTGCGTGGGCGCAATCTACGCAATTTAAAACCTTATGCGCTCCTAGGACAATGGGCCGCCCGCTATGGGATGAATGGCCAGGCGTTAGTCCGCCTGCACGAAGCTGGGCGGCTATTGTTAATCTTTGATGGCTTTGATGAGATGGCCTACCTGGCCGATCTCGATATGCGCATGAGCTACTTCCGGGCGCTGTGGGAATTTGCCCGCTACCCACATGCAAAGATCCTGATAAGTGGCCGTCCGAACCTCTTCGAAAACCAGGGAGAGTTTGAGCAAGCGCTCAACCTCCGTAGCGCCTTTGGCGCGGGATCATATTGTGAGCCGATATACTTAGAACCGTTATCAATGCCGGAGATCCAAACCGCGCTCCGATCCCACCCACCACATGTGCGTGAGCATATTTGTCGCCTTGCCGGCGCGAGTAAAGCTTTTTCCGATCTTGTTGCCCGCCCCTCGTTGTTGCAGCTCATTGCCGAGATCTGGGATGAACCAGAGATGGAGGCGGTTTCAACTTCGCCAACTTCGGCCGGCGTGATGCACGCCTTTGTGCATAGCACCCATCGCCGCCAGACCGAGAAGGAAGAGCTCCTAGGCGAGTTTATGAAGCTCATTGAAGCCGAGCGAGTTTATTTCATGGGGGGTGTTGCTCTGGCCATGGCGAGCAAAGGCGATACAACAATCGATGCGCGCCAACTTGGCAAGCTGACTGATAAACTGCGCATCGCCATGCCGGATGTGCTTACAGCTACCAGCATAAACTTGCACGACAATCCGGCGCCACTGAAGGCGCGGATTAAGAACCCACGCACAAAGGAGGATGATCCGCTGCTTGTCGAGCGGGTCAAGACGGAAGTGCGCGCCAGTAGCTTGCTCGAAAATGAGCCAGATGCCCCCGGCATATTCAAGTTCGGTCATAAATCATTTCTCGAGTACATCTATGCAGAAGAAATCAGTCACGCTATTCGGGATGCACGATCCTCTCGATCAAAAGCGCTGCTCAGCGTATCGAAAACCACTATCGATTCGATCCTTCACCATCCCGAGTCGGTGGCCTTCCTTGCTGAGTTGTTGATCATGGATTTAGGCGGCACTCAGATAGCCGCAAACCAGCTTGCGATGGCAACCGATAGTGAGCAACTTGAGGTTGGACGGCGCCTGCTCCAGGTGATTGTGAAGCGACCACGTTGGAAAGTGCTTCGGAAAATAGTATTGTTCTTGACTTTTATTCCTCGATCATCATTATCATCATTATTATTATTATCATCATTATCATCATTATTATCATTATTATCATTATTATTATCATCATCATTATCATTATCATTATCATTATCATCATTATTATTATCATTATTATTATCATTATTATTATCATTATTATTATCATTATCATCATCATCATCATCATCAAAAATGCGGAGAATTATAGAGCTATGGTTTCGTATCTGTAAGCACCTTGGGTTGCGTGATCATGTGTTTTTTTCAGAGACGGGTATGTCAATCATTCCCTGGCTGCGAGGTAAACCATTCCCGGATCTTTCAGAGCGATTAAAAAGGCGACGCCGGGCGAATGCTAGCCGGACACCGGAGCAAACCTGATGACCACCACCTTCCTCCGCCTGCTCGCCCACGACGATAAGCCCGCCGCCCTCGCCGCCGCCGTCGACGCGCTGCGCGGTGGCGAGGAGTGCCCAGATGCCTTCGCCGCCGACCCCGATAGCTTCAAGCAGGTGCCCGGCAGCCCGTTTGCGTATTGGGTGAGCTTACATATCAAACATTTATTTGTGGAATTAGCGGCATTTCAATCCGCTTCTAGAAGCGCACAAGCTGGCCTATCTACGAAGAATGACTTTCGCTTTCTACGAGCAAAATGGGAGGTCTTACCTCAGACCATTATCTCCGTGGAAAATCCAAAGTGGCTTGAAAGTCCACAGGGCTATCAGGAAGAATGCCTTAAACGCTCTTGGAAAAAACAGCATTGGGCATACTTAGGAAAGGGCGGAGAGTTTGCTGAATACTACTCCGACTTGCACTTAGTAGTTAATTGGGTGAACGATGGTGCAGAAATCGAGAAGTATCTATTGGAGAAATTCCCGTATCTCGGAAAAAGTGCGAATTGGCTTTTGCATAGAGAGTGTAGTTATTTTTATTCTGGCATTACATGGTCGTTGCGCACACAAAAAAGGATTAGTTTTCGAGTGCTACCGGCAGGATCTATGTTTGGGCATAAGGGTCCTTCAGCATTTACACAACATCAGGAGCTTCCATCTATACTTGCCATTGTCAATAGTCACGCTTTCTTTGGGTTAGTATCTCTCCAAATGGCTTTTGGTTCTTACGAGGTAGGGGTTATTAGACGTACCCCAATCCCAAACATCGACAACCCACAGGGCGCACACCTCGGCGAGTTGGCCCTGGCCTGCGTGAAACTGAAGCGCGACATGGACCGCGCCAACGAGACCTCCCACGTCTTTCACCTGCCGGCGCTGCTCCAGGTCGCCGGCGATAGCCTTGCCGAGCGGGCCTCAGCTTGGACGGCGCGGGTGGCCGACGCCGAGGCCCAACTCGCAGCGCACCAGGGCGAGATCGACGAGATCGCCTTCGCGCTCTACGGCATCGACGGCGAAGACCGGGCGGCGATCGAGGGAGGGGACCACAGAGGCACTGAGGCACAGAGTCCGGAAGAACCAGAGGAAGAAGAGGATGAGGATGGCAGCGCTGCGGTTTCCGCCTCTGACACGCTGAGCCTCTGCGCCTCTGTGGTGAGCTATCTGGCCGGCTGCGCCTTCGGGCGCTTCGACATCCGCTACGCCACCGGCGAGCTGGCGAAGCCAACCCTGCCCGACCCCTTCGCCCCGCTGCCGGCCTGCTCGCCGGGCATGCTCACCGGCAACGATGGCCTGCCGCTGCGGGCGGCGCCCGCCGGCTACCCGCTGCCAATCGACGGCGATGGAATCCTGGTGGACGACTCCAGCCACCCCGACGACATTATCGGCCGCCTACGGGCCGGCCTAGAGCTGGTCTTCGGCCCACGGGCCGAGGCGATCGAGCGCGAGGCATGCGCCGCCCTGGGCGTGGCCGAGCTGCGCGACTACCTGCGCCGGCCGGGGGCGGGCGGTTTCTGGGCCGACCACATCAGGCGCTACTCAAAGAGCCGGCGCAAGGCCCCGATCTATTGGCTACTCCAGTCGCCGAAGCGCAGCTACGCCCTCTGGATCTACCTGCACCGACTGGACGACGACACCCTCTCCAAAGCCCTGGTCAGCTACGTCGAGCCGAAGCTGCGCCTGGAGGATGAGCGTCTGAGTCAGCTGATCGCGGCGAAGGGCGGTCTCTCGGGCCGCGAGCTGCGCCAGGCCGAGCGCGACGCTGAGCGCCAGGAGGCGACCATCGCCGACGTACGCGAGCTGCGCGACCGCCTGGACCGCGCCGTGCGCCTAGGACTCGCACCCGACCTCAACGACGGCGTCGTACTGACGATCGCCCCGCTCCACGAGCTGGTGCCCTGGAAAGAGGCCAAGCAGCACTGGGACGAGCTGCTGGCTGGCAAGTACGCGTGGAGCAGTATCGGGAAGCAGCTGCGCGAGAAGGGGCTAACGAAATGAACGAGCCTCGCGACAAGACACGCTACGTCTTCGAGATCGTGATCCGCCAGCGGCTCAGCAAGCGCAAGCCCTGGCCGGTGATTGTTGATCGACGCCGCCCCGCCGACACCCCGGTACGAGTTAGCGGCACATTCAGCTACAGCCCCGTAGAGCTGCTGATGACGCAAACCGCGCAGGATTACGGCGCATACCTGGGCGAGCGCATCTTCAGCCGGCCGATCCAGCGGGCGCTCGATCGGGCACTCGGCGAGAGCGGCCAAAGCCTGCGCGTGCTGTTGACCATCGAAGACGAGGGCCTGCGCGAGTTACGCTGGGAGCGGCTCTGCGCCCCGCTGGACAGCGCCTCGCTCGACAGCGAGCAGTGGAGCTTCCTGGCCCGCAATCAGCGCACACCTTTCGCCTTTTACCTCCCCAGCGCGATTGATCGCTCATTCCCGCTGATCAACCGTTCCGACCTGCGGGCGCTTCTGGTGGTAGCCAGCCCCGCCGGCCTACAAAAAGACTGGGGCCTAGAAGAGTTTGACCCGCAGGCATCGGTCGACGCGGCGCTACGCGGCTTACACGGCATTCCCACCGACGTGCTGGCGAACGTCGCCGGCGCAGCCGGGCCACCCAGCCTCGATGCCCTGATGGTGAAACTGAGCGAGCGCTTCTACCCAATCCTACATATTGTCGCCCACGGGAAGCTGCAGGAAGGCGAGATCGCGATCTTCCTGGCCGACGGTATCGATAACCGCATCGATCGGGTGATCGGCGCACGGCTGCTCATGCGCCTGGGTACGCTGAAGAATAGCGGTAGTATGCCGCACTTTGTCTTCCTCTCGACCTGCTCAAGCGCCAGCCCCGGCACTGCCGATGCAGTTGGCAGTGTGGCTCAGCGCCTGGTACGCGATCTAGGCATTCCAGCAGTGCTGGCGATGACCGACCTAGTGAAGATCGAGACCGCCACCATCCTGAGCGAACAGTTCTACCGCTTTCTAAGTCGCCACGGCGAAGTTGATAGCGCCTTGGCCGAGGCTTGCGCCGGCCTCGGAGATCACGCCGATGTTACCGTGCCGGCGTTGTTCAGCCGGCTGGGCGAGCGGGCACTCTTTCGCGCCGAAACAGGCCATGTACTGGAACCCGAGGAGCTGCGAGCAGGCTTACGCCGTTTCATCCAACTCATCGATGAGCGGGCTCCGACGCTCCGTCCCGATGCGGCGACCTTACTGAGTGGGGCCGGCTTGCAGCATCTGGTAGAGATTGTCGACGGCATTAAACAGGTATTAAAACCAGACGCGGAGGAGCTGCTCGCCGATGCCGGTGTATCACTAGCGCCGCTTAGCGAACAAACACTGCTTGGCATCGACAACCTATTACGCGACATTGTTCCGGGCATCAGCTTCACGGATCTCGCGCAGGATACACAACTACCGCCATATATCGCCACATGTCCATTCCCCGGCCTCCTACCATTTCGCGAACAACACGAGGAGCCGTTCTTCTTTGGTCGCGAAGATAAAGTCCAGCTGCTTGATCAGCGTATTCGACGCATGAAATCGGGTATCATCCCGATTCTTGGTAATTCCGGTACCGGCAAGTCTTCGCTGGTCTATGCCGGACTGGGGCCAAAACTGCGGCGACGTAGGGTTGGCTTGATCAGTATGACACCCGGCAATGACCCGCCGGCTCAATTAGCCGCCGCACTGACCACGCTCGCGCAGGCCCAGGGAACGGCAGTACTCTTTATCGACCAGTTTGAGGAGTTATTCACGCTCAATAACGATGCGGCAGGGCTTGAGCGCCGCGCCCGCTTTGTAGAGCGACTGACTAGCGTTGCCCAGCAGTGGATCGTACTACTCACCATGCGGGCTGATTTTTGCGGGGATTGTGCAGGATATGATCTCCTGAATCATATGTTACGCTCACAATTGCTACTGGCTCCGATTGATGCCGAAGATCTCCACGATGTGATGCTCCAGCAAGCCGATGCAGCTGATCTCGTTTTTGAGGCAGGTCTAAGCGGACGCATTCTGGATGATGTGCGCGGAGAGCCAGGGGCGATGCCATTGCTGCAACACGCACTGCGTGAGCTCTGGAAGCGCCGGCGCGGGCCATACCTGCGCACCATTGAGTATGATGCAATGGGCGGTGTGCGCGGCGCAATCGCCCGCACTGCCGATCAGTTCTATCAGGAAAAGCTGAAGAACGACTCGCAGCGAGCGATCATGAAGCATCTATTCCTCCGGCTAACCCGCACTGATATCGATGCATTGCCGGGTGTGGAACGCCGCGACACCCGCCGCCGCGTGCCGCGCGATGAGTTGGTACCAGCCGACGGCGACCAGGATGCTACCAATAAACTGATCGAAGATCTGGCCAGCGCTCGTCTGCTGGTGACACGCCAGAACGAGTTGACGAACAAGCGCGAGGTAGAGGTCGCTCATGAGGCGCTGATCCGCCATTGGGACAGGCTACAGGCCTGGCTGGAGCAGGATCGTCAGATCGCACGCTTCCGCGAGCAGATCACCCGCGAATCCAGCGAATGGCTGCGTAGCCAGAAGCATGATGACTATCTGCTCCAGGGGCGACGGCTGAGTGATCGCCAGGAAGAGCTGAAGCAACAGAAGCTCACCTTCGACGAACTCGCGCTCAACAGTATCGAGCACGAGTTCGTCGACGAGTCGATCACCCTACCGGCGCGCAAAGCCGCCGAGGTAACCCAAACACGCGCGGCACTAGACCTTGAGACGGTGTATGCGACTGACAGGAACCAAGGGCAGCCGGCGCAACTAGGCGCGAAAAGTACACTGGAGCGGACGATCGACATTGAAATCCGCTTCAGTAATCCTGGTCGCCATCAGGTGCTGGTCGAACTGATGCTGGTGAGAGCACAAACACGCTCCCAACTCGCCTACAATGTGCCTATTCTATTAGATCAACAACAGCTCCAAGCACTCTCTTTGGATATGCAGGCCTATAGTCAGGTGCTGACAGCAATGATGTTTGACCCACCGGCACTACGCGAGAGTTGGCGAAGGGTGCGAGCATTTACCGCTGATGATCGGTTACGCGTGCGGCTCCAGTTTGCTGAAGATAGCACCGACCTCTCCGCGCTGAACTGGGAACTGCTCGCCGATCCGATGACAGGAAGCCTTCTCGCCCAGTCAGAACGAACGTCGATCATTCGCGATATCCTAAGCACCGATCTGCGTATGTATGAGCCTGCAGCGCGAAATCGGATCCGGTTAGTAGCTGCTGTGTCGAGCCCTAACAACTTGGCGCAATATGGTCTTCCCCAAATTGACACAGCGGCAGTTCTACAAAACATTTACTCATCGGTCACAAGCCTGCCAATCGATACTCTGGGTGAGGATGCGCCAGTGACAACGCAAAATCTGCTTCATACAATGCGTAGCAACCCGACAATTCTCTATCTAAACTGCCCCATGATGATTCGCGACGGAGAAGCCTATGTTTTTCTTGAGGACGACAAGCGGCTTGTCAGTGTGATCGACGGAAGATCGCTTGCCCAGCAGATCAGTAATCTGCAGCAGCGGCCTTTGCTGATCATCCTAGCCGGAGCACAATCCAGCGCTTACCAGTTCGCCCAGGGGTTGATTCGCAGCGGTGTGCCCGCAGTAATGACCATCGACGGAGATCTATTGATCGCAGAGCACAACTTGTTGATCGCAAACTTCTTTCGCGAGCTGCAGCGTGATGGTCGGCCGGATCGTGCGCTCGCCGCCGCGCGGTCGGGACTCGACCCGAATAGTAGCGCGTGGGCAGGAGCGACTCTTTTCATGCGCTCGGGCGTGAACCAGATCTGGTCAGATGGCTGATCAATTCCTCGCAACTTTTTTCGCTGAGTTAGGCCGTGGCAGCTGGATCGAGCAGGCCGTCGCCGTCGCGCGGGCTGACCTCCAGGCGGAGTACCGTTATGAATGGTGGCAGCCAGTGCTTTACGCCCCGGAGATGCCGAAGCGACTACCATCAAGTGAAGCCCTTCTATCCCAAGGCTAAAGCTCTTGGGCTTTACGGGCTATTTCTGTAATATCTCATATCCCGTGTTTCTTTTCAGGGATGACGTGTTTTTATGTGTTTCTTGCGTGTTACACTGATCACCTATGGGCATCATTACTGACCACCTCCGCACCGTTATTGCTCGCCAGGTTGCCGATCAGCATATGGTGCTCTGGCTTGACCCCGAGCGCCATTATGACGAGCTTGTTGATCAGCTCAATCTAGCCGACACAACCGTGGCAAGGTATGCAGGCAGCTTCTTTGCCCTGCGCCACCAGATCGACGCGCTGCTGGCCGGCGACGAGGCCCCAAACCTGGTGGTCTACGTGCCCCGTGATGACGATACGACCCTCGACGCTCTGGCAGAGTTCGCTGCGACCGCCGCCGTGATGCGGCCGGGGCAGCCAGCGGCGGCGCGCAACACGCGGCTCTCCGTGGTTGCTCGCCGGGCACTGCGCGAGAGCCTGGGCGATGAGCGGGCTGAGGAATTGGCCCGCCAGGTCGAGGCCGGCCAACTAGGTCTGTCCGACCTCGACCGGCTCGATGAGCAGGAGGGCGGCTCGCCAGTGATCGCCGCGATCTTCGGCACCGGCAGCGCCCCAGAGGTGGCCCTGCGCTTCCTCAGTAGCGCCCGCTACGATGAGAAGCTGCGCGAGCGGCGCGCCCAGGGCGAGCTCGTCCGCGTGCTTGGCCCGGCCTTCGGCACAGCCTTGCCGGCTGCGGCCGGCTGTGACGAGCTGCGTACGCAGCTGGCGCGCCATGTGCTCACCAGCGAGTTTCTCGCCGGCCTTCCGCGTATCCCGCCAGAGCTAGCGACCATCAGCCTACCGAGCGCTGCTGCCAGCGCCGCCTGTGGTAATCTTGCGCGCACCTGGCGGCTGCGCCGCGACCTCCAGGAGAGCTACGCGCGTATGGCCGAGGTTATTGGCGCGGGGCTGGGCCTCGATAGCGTGCCGTTCAGCCTCAACGAGATCCGCGCAAGCGAGACCTTTGTCCCTGTCGAGATGGCGCTGCAAGCCGCTGTCGAGCAGTCTCTTATGACCCAACCAACCCCGGATCTGATCGACCTCGCGCTTCAGCGCCAGTCAGGGTTCTGGGCAACCCAACGGCCAGCTCTGCGTGCGCGCTGGGCTCTGGCTCACACAGCAGGCCAGCTCCTCGCCGAATCGGTGCGGGTCGAGCACGAGCTCAAAGGTATTGCAGATCAGCCTGAGGCGCTCCTGCGGGCCTATGTTGAGGGCGATCAACCCTGGTGCCTGCTCGATACCTATCAGCGCACCCTCGAGCGGCGCTGGCACATCTATGATCTTGAGGGTAGCCCGAGCCTGGAGCAACTGGTGGTGCGTGCCCGCCAGCGCTTTATGGCCGTCGGCGGCGCGCTCGCCGAGCGCTTCACGCGTGCCCTGGCGACGGCGCGATTTCGCACCACCGGTATCACGCTCCAGCGCGAGATCTTCGCCGGCACCGTCCAGCCGGCTATCCGCGAGGGCAAGACCGCCTATGTGCTGGTTGACGCGATGCGCTTTGAGATGGCGCGCGAGCTTGTCCAGAGTCTGGGCGACGCCTTCAGCTGCACGCTCGATGTCGCCCTCGGCACGCTTCCCAGTATCACGCCGATCGGCATGGCTGCGCTTATGCCCGGTGCCGAGTCCGGCACGGTTGTGCAGACGAAAGATGGGAAGCTTGCCTTCCAGGTCGGCGACACCCAGCTCAAAGATCGACGCACGCGGGTCGACTGGTTCCGTCAACAGATTGGCGGCGCCATCGCGGTGACGACGATGGAGGACATACTGCCGAAGCCAAAGGCCGCACTGCACGCCGAGCTTCAGGCCGCCGAGGTCATCCTCGTAACCTCCCAGGAGATCGACGAGCTGGCCGAGAGCGACAATATCCGCCTGGCCCGCAAGGTCATGGACGACGCCCTTGCCGATCTGGCCCGCCTCGTGCGCAAGCTGCGCGACTACGAGTGCCGCACGATCGTGCTGACGGCCGACCACGGCTACCTGTTCGGCGATGAGATCGAGAGCGATATGAAGATCGACGCGCCTGGAGGTCAGACTGCCGCCCTCAAGCGACGAGTCTGGGTTGGCCGGGGCGCCGAGAACAGCCCGTCGTTTCTGCGCACCCCCCTGGCGCAACTTGGGCTCAGCGACACCCTCGAGATCGCCGTGCCCTGGGGCTTCGGCGTATTCAAGGCAAGCGGCGGCGCGCGGGCCTACTTCCACGGCGGCGCGGCGCCCCAGGAATTGGCGATCCCCGTGCTGACTCTGATCCCACTCCAGTCAAGCCGCGTTACCCCGCTCTCTAACCTCAGCTGGTCCCTTGTGCCCGGCTCGAAGAAGCTGAGCACGCGCTTCTACTCGGTACAGATCAGCGGGCAATCCAATGGGCTGTTCGAGCTCGACCCGCCGCGCATACGGGTCGAGCTGCGCTCACGGGGCGATGTGGTGAGCCAGGCGATCGGCGCCACCTACGGCCTGAGCGAGGCGACCGGCGAGATCGCGCTGCGCACGACCGAGGATAACCTGCAGCGCATCGAGCCGAACACGATCACCATGATGGTGACCGGCTCACCGGGGAAGACGGTCTCGCTCCACTTGATCGACGCCACAAGTGGGCGCGAGCTGGAGAAGCTTGAGCGGATTGAGGTGACAATTCTCGATCTGTAGCGGATGGGAGGCTACCACTCGCTGCTGCACGCGGATAGTTGTACAATCCCTCCACAGACATCTGTCACCACGGCCTCCCCTCGCGGCTGGCTGGGAGAACCCCATATGAGTGAAGCCGACCGCAAAGTAGCCTCTGTCTTTGCCGGCCGTGTCGTGCGTAAAGATCTGGTGCGCAAGGTGAAGGTCGGCGCCAATGTGCCAGTCTTTGTGCTTGAGTACCTGCTCGGCAAGTACTGCGCCACCGACGACCCGGTCGCCATCGACGCCGGGCTGCGCATCGTCAACGCGACCCTGGCCGACAACTTCGTGCGGCCCGACGAGGCCAACAAGGCCCAGTCAAAGGTGCGCGAGAAGGGCCGCCACACCTTCATCGACAAGGTGCGCGTGCGCTACCTGGCCGAGGACGACAAATACTGGGGGGAGCTGACCAACTTCGGCAACCGCTATATCCACATCCCCGAGCGCTACGTCCGCGAGTATGACCGCCTGCTAATGGGCGGGATCTGGGCGCAGATCGACCTCCAGCACCAGTACGATGAAGATCAGAAAGGCAAGCGCAGTCCCTTCTGGATCCAGGAGATCAAGCCGATTCAGATCGCCTCGTTCGACCTCGATGAATACCGCGAGGCCCGCAAGCAGTTCTCCTCGGACGAGTGGATCGATCTGATGGTGCGCAGCATCGGCCTGGAGCCATCACACTTCAGCCGACGCATAAAGCTACTCTTCCTGGTGCGGCTCATCCCGCTCTGCGAGCAGAACTACAACTTGGTCGAACTCGGGCCGCGAGGCACTGGCAAGTCCTACGGCTTCCAGGAACTGAGCCCCTATACCATCCTGCTCACCGGCCCGACCACCGTGGCAAACCTCTTCTACAACATGGCCACCGGCAAGATGGGCTTGGTGGGGCTCTGGGATTCGATCGCCTTCGATGAGGTCGCCGACCTGCAGAAGATGCCTAAAGAGGTTGTGACCACGCTAAAGACTTACTGCGAGTCGGGTATGTTTGCGCGTGGCAAGGACTCGCTCTCTGGCACGGCATCGATTGCTATGTTTGGGAACACCAACCAACCGGTCGAGGTGCTAGTGCGCTCCTCACACCTCTTCGCGCCGATGCCCGAGGTGATTCGCGATGATATGGCCTTCCTCGACCGGCTTCACTTCTACATCCCCGGCTGGGAGATCGACAAGATGCGGGTGGAGTACTTCACCAATGGCTACGGCTTCATCGTCGACTACCTGGCCGAGGCACTCCACGATCTGCGACGACATAACTTCACCGAGATCATCGACCGACACTTTGCCCTTGGGGCGCACCTGAATGCGCGCGATGTCAAGGCCGTTCGAAAAACGGTCGCGGGGCTAGTGAAGCTGGTCTACCCCGATGGCGTCTTGACGAAGGATGAGCTTGCGGAGCTCGTAGAGCTGGCCGTTGAAGGCCGACGGCGGGTGAAGGAACAGCTCAAGAAGATGGGTTCCTTCGAGTACCACCAGACCTCTTTCTCCTATATCGACAACGAGACCCGCGAAGAGCACTTTGTCGGCGTACCGGAAGAGGGTGGGCGCAACCTGATTGCGACTGACCCGCTGGCACCCGGATCGGTCTACACGGCCTCAGTAGATGATCAGGGCAAAGTAGGTCTGTATCGAATCGAAGTTGGCATGGCTGCGGGTACGGGCAAGTTGCGCATCACCGGTGGGGTTGATGGCGCGATGAAAGAGTCGCTTCAGCGGGCGTTCGCCTACCTTCAGGGCAACAAGGTCGCGATGGGCATCGCCCAAGTGCTCGACACAACTGACTTCCATGTCGAGGCGATCGATCTGCTGGTCAACCACGTCGTGTGTGAGGCAGGTATCGCGCTCATCATCGCGATCCATTCGGCGATCAAACGACAGCCAGCCCTCGCGGCAATGCTCGTGATGGGAGATCTCAGCATCCAGGGTAACATCAAGCCTGTCCGGTCACTTGCCGAGCCGCTCCAGATCGGCATGGAGAATGGCGCGCGACGCGCGCTCATCCCCACGCCGAACAAACGCAATTTTATGGATGTCTCAGCCGACATCGTCGAGCGAGTTGACCCGGTCTTCTACAGCGACCCGCTGACGGCGGCGCTGAAGGGCTTAGGCATGAACTGATGAAGCGCCTGAGGGGAACACAGATGGTTGGTAGCGAGTCTACTCCGCTACAACCTGGAATGTGTTCGGCGTTGGCCTGAGAGTCCATTGGGCCAAGGGTTTACCAACAAAGAGATACGCTGCCGATAAGAGAGCTTATCGGCAACGTGCCTATACAGGCCCCATCCTTTCGTTGCCGATAACCTGTTGCATTTCCCCCTGTCCTGTGCTATATTTTCATTACCGATAAGGCGCGATCAGATTTTTGGAGCCC
>Ga0105046_10007552_pt1 | contig 17119 bp, 9 predicted proteins | sample MAT03_FD_78385 | JGI IMG/M metagenome (GOLD analysis project Ga0105046, IMG submission 78385) | Freshwater microbial communities from Lake Fryxell liftoff mats and glacier meltwater in Antarctica - MAT-03 (megahit assembly) | ecosystem: Environmental > Aquatic > Freshwater > Ice > Liftoff...
CAAAGTGCTGATCAGATTCTGGGTCTCTCTGAAGGCGGAGAAGGAGGACCAAACCTACAGGGCGAACTTGAAATCATCCGGTCTCCAATATTATATGAAAAGGTTCTTGAAAGGTTGGATCTTTCAGTGACCTATCAGCAATCCGGAAACTTTTTATCGAGTGAACTATACTCAATTACACCTTTTAAAGTCATTTTTGATGTCAAAAATCAGGCGTTTTACAATATCCCAATCATACTTGAATTTATTGATGACAAGCAATACATTTTAAAATATGAACTAATCGGTATTGAAAATTCAGAGGTGTTTAAATTCAATACCGCTTACGAAAATGAATTCCTCAAGTTCAAAATTAACCTGACCAAATTTTATACGCCTGATTGCAATGGCAGGAAATTCATATTTATTCTGAATTCGCAGCAAAGTATGATCGATTTTCTTAGCAGAGGAACAAATGCGTATATCCTCAATGTTGCTGCTAATACCATTCGGGTTGGATTTCAGGATAACTCTCCCCAAAAAGCAAAAGACATTGTAAATGTGATCGATACTATTTATCAACAACAAACCATAGCACAAAAAAATCTGGCCAATGAACAGACACTTACTTTCCTCGAAGAGCAAATGAACATCACAGCTGAAAAGCTAAATATGTCTGAGCAGGAAATGCAGAATTTTATCAAACGAAATAAAATAACCGATATCAACAGCACAACGGAATCTGTAAGGACGAAAATAGAAGAAATCCTCAAAAGGAAATCAGAGCTAGACCTACAAAGGATGCAACTTAATGAACTGTTGGTTTTGGTTAAAAACTATTCGCCAAAAGAAAAACAAATGTTTCCATCTTTGAACAACATCAACAATCCAAATCTTGTTCAAAATGCAAAGTTGTTAAACGACCTTCTAAGTCAGAAAACATCCATGCTCTATGGGGCAAAGGAATCGACAGCCGCCTACAGGATTCTTAGTAGTAAAATAGAAGACCTTCGGAAAAACATCACAGTCCTCATTCAGGAAGACATTGCACTCACCGATTCCAAGCAGGCTGAAACCAACAAAATGCTATCGGATCTGGAGAAGGAATATGAAATATTGCCAGGAATACAAAAGGAACTCACCCAAATTAAGCGTTTTTTCTCCATCAATGAGAAATACTATCTGATGTTCATTGAGAAAAAGGCTGAGTTTGAAATGGCTAAAGCAGGTACCATTCCTGATTTCCAGATTCTGGCCCCGGCAAATTTGCCAACAGTTCCATTGATTCCCCAAAAAGGGTCTGTTTACAGTACCTGGATTATTATAGGAATCATTTCCGGATTGGGATTGATTGTTGTCCGGTATTTGCTTCAGGACACTATTATAACTCAAAAAGAATTGGAAATGAATTCTATAGCTCCAATTCTGGGAGTAGTTCCTGTTTATTCAAAAGAAAAATTGAGAATTGCCCGATTGTTGGTTGATCGTAATCCAAAATCAGCCCTCAGCGAATCCCTCCGTTCCATCCGAACGAATGTGGATTTTATGGTGCCTGAGAAAAAGAAAATAATATCCATTACAAGTACCGTGGCAGGAGAAGGTAAAACCTTTTTTGCAATCAATCTTGGAGGTGTGCTTGCCATGTCCAACCAAAAAGTAATCATGCTTGACATGGATATGAGGAAGCCAAAATTGCATCTCGCATTTGATGTAAGTAACGACACAGGTATGAGTACGTTACTGATCGGAAGAGACAATATACGGGATTGTATTTCGAAAACATCTCTCGAAAATCTGGAAATTATTTCTGCCGGTCCTGTCCCTCCAAACCCTTCCGAACTGATTATGAGGCCTCAATTGAATGAAATTTTTGATGAACTTCATAAGGATTACGACATCATCATTATTGATAGTCCTCCTGTAGGACTTGTGACTGATGGGATTCTGATCATGCAGAAAGCGGATCTTCCCATTTACGTAATTCGTTCAGAATACTCTAAAAAGGCCTATTTAAAGAATGTAAATAAACTTATCAGAGTCAATGGATTCCGAAATCTTGCCACGATTCTAAATGGTTTGGATAACTTTAAAACGTATGGTTACGGCTATGGTTATGGCTATGGTTATGGATCTGGTTACTACTCAGACGATGCGCCAGAAACAAACGTTAACCTCGACTGGTTCAAAAACATTGTCGCTAAGAAGTAAGTTTTACTTCTTTAACCGGCTTCCTTACCACACTCAACTAAATGAAGAATATTCGAAATTTCTGTATTATAGCGCACATTGATCATGGAAAGAGTACTCTGGCAGACAGGCTACTGGAATTTACCCATACAGTAGATAAAAGACATATGCAGGCCCAGCTTCTGGACGATATGGATCTGGAAAGGGAACGAGGCATTACGATTAAAAGTCATGCCATCCAAATGAACTACACCTATAAAGGAGAGAATTATATTTTCAATCTTATTGATACTCCGGGTCATGTTGATTTTTCGTATGAAGTATCCCGGTCTATCGCTGCCTGTGAGGGTGCTTTGCTCCTGGTTGACGCTTCTCAAGGGATTGAAGCACAAACCATTTCTAATCTTTATCTGGCAATGGGAAATGACCTTGAAATCATTCCTGTTTTAAATAAAATAGATTTGCCAGGTGCCATGCCGGATGAAGTAAAAGATGAAATGGTGGACCTTCTTGGATGTAAAAGAGAAGACATTATTCATGCCAGTGGCAAAGCAGGTATCGGAATAGAAGATATTCTTAATGCAGTGGTTGAGCGTGTTCCAGCTCCAAAAGGAAACCCGGAAGCCCCGCTCCAGGCACTTATTTTTGATTCAGTGTACAATTCGTTCAGAGGAATTGAGGTGTATTTCCGGATTTTTAACGGGACATTGTCAAAAGGGGATAAGGTCAAGTTTATGTCAACAGCCAAAGAATACCATGCCGATGAAATTGGTATTCTTAAACTCACTCAGGAAGCCCAAACAACCATGTCGGCAGGAAATGTGGGTTATCTGATTTCCGGAATTAAAGAGGCTAAAGAAGTAAAAGTTGGAGATACATTAACCCATTCGCAACGTCCATGCACAACTGCGATCCAGGGTTTTGAAGATGTAAAACCAATGGTTTTTGCGGGTATTTATCCGGTAGAAACGTCTGAATTTGAAGAACTCCGTTCATCAATGGAAAAGCTTCAATTAAATGATGCTTCTCTTGTCTGGGAGCCCGAAACTTCTGCGGCACTTGGATTTGGATTCCGTTGCGGATTTTTAGGAATGCTGCATATGGAAATTGTTCAGGAGCGATTGGAACGGGAATTTGATATGACCGTTATCACAACTGTGCCTTCGGTTCAATTCAAAGCCTATACAGTTAAGAATGAACTTCTGGTTGTAAATGCTCCCAGCGAACTTCCGGATCCCAATTTTCTGGATCGGGTTGAAGAACCTTTTATCAAGGCCCAGATTATCACCAAATCTGATTATGTGGGTGGAATAATTGGACTTTGTATGGATAAGCGAGGTGTGATTAAGAATCAGGTTTACCTCACTCAGGATCGGGTTGAACTCATGTTTGAGCTCCCTTTATCGGAAATTGTATTTGACTTTTTCGATAAACTGAAAACCATTTCCAGAGGATATGCGTCTCTTGATTATGAGCTTATTGGTTTTAGAACCAGTACAATGGTGAAGCTAGATATCATGTTAAATGGAGACAAAGTGGATGCGTTGTCGGCTATAGTTCATAAGGATAAAGCATACGAATGGGGAAAACGATTGTGTGAAAAATTGAAAGAGCTCATTCCCCGTCAAATGTTTGAAATAGCGGTTCAAGCAGCAATTGGTGCAAAAATTATTGCACGGGAAACGGTAAAAGCAATGAGAAAAGACGTCTTGGCAAAATGTTACGGCGGAGATATCAGTAGAAAAAGAAAGTTACTTGAGAAGCAAAAGAAAGGTAAAAAACGGATGCGTCAGGTAGGTAATGTGGAAATACCGCAGGAAGCCTTCATGGCAGTCCTTAAGCTGGATTGATCTGCATTGCTATTCATAAAAGCGAACAAAGATTTTTTGAATTGACACTATGCACATTCTGGATGGTAAGGAGGCAGCTGGTTTTTATCAACAGCAATTGGCCCTGGAGGCGGCCGAATTTGAAATAGTAACTGGCAAAAAGCCACATCTGGCAGCAATTCTGGTTGGCAACAGTGGTCCAAGTGAAACATACGTTGCTGCCAAAATGGAAACCTGTAAAAAAGTAGGGTTTCAATCCAGTTTGATCCGGTTCGATAACTCTATTTCTGAAGATGAGCTTCTATCAGAAATTAAAAAACTTAACCAGGACATCCACCTCCATGGTTTTATAGTTCAGCTTCCGTTACCTACCCATATTTCTGTCGATAGAGTAATCGAACAAATCGATCCAACCAAAGATGTTGATGGATTTCATCCTCTCAATCTCGGAAAATTAGCCAAGGGACAACCCTGTTTTGTTTCTGCAACACCCTGGGGTATAGTGAAATTAATGGAGTACTATAAAATCGATACGGAAGGAAAGCATGTTGTGGTTTTAGGTCGGAGCCAGATTGTAGGACTACCCATGGGACTGTTGATGGCAAGAAATAACAATCCCGGAAATGCCACTGTAACCATTTGCCATAGCAAAACCCGTAACCTGAAAGAGATATCCCGTCAGGCAGATATTCTGATTGCAGCATTGGGCATCCCTGAATTTGTGAAGGGAGATATGGTAAAACCGGGTGCTGTAGTGATTGATGTTGGTTTAAGCAGGATAAAAGACGAATCAAAAAAGTTGGGTTTTCGATTGGTGGGTGATGTAGATTTTGAAAGTGCTCAATCCCAATGTTCGGCCATCACACCCGTACCCGGCGGTGTAGGGCCAATGACGATTACTGCCCTGATGCAGAATACGCTAAAAGCTGCCCGGCAACAATTGGGTTTGGTAACAGATCCATCTGTAGTATAAACTGAACCCTTTATTTGGTATTAATTTTCAAACAATGCCAGAAGGAGTACTTTTGCAATACCTATTAGCCATTGAACAATAAAAATAATGCAAATTTTCCAACAACAGGTCGCCAATACAGTAGCCGCATATTTACTCGATTGTCAGGCTGTAAAGCTGAACCTTCTTCAACCCTATACATGGGCATCCGGCTGGAAATCACCAATTTATACCGACAATCGGGTTACACTTTCATTTCCACAGGTTAGAACCTACATCAAGAATCAATTGATTTCCTTGATTGTGAATAACTTTTCCACAGTAGAAGGAATAGCTGGTGTAGCAACAGGTGGAATTCCGCAAGGTGCCCTTGCCGCTGACGAAATCGGTATTCCATTTGTCTACGTTCGTTCAGAACCGAAAGGGCATGGCCTTAAAAACCTGATTGAAGGCCAACTCCATGAAGGACAAAAGATCGTGGTGGTAGAAGATCTTATTTCAACAGGTAAAAGCTCCTTGAAAGCTGTAGAGGCACTTCAGGAAGCGGGTGCAGATGTTCTTGGAATGGTATCCGTTTTTACATATGGATTTCCTGAAGCCTGGGATGCTTTTGAAAAAGCGGGAATTCAATGCTTTCCACTTACAGACTATTTGAGTTTAATAGCCACAGCACTTCATAAAGGAATTGTGAAGGAAAAAGATATCGCTACACTTGAGCAGTGGAGAAAAGATCCATCCCATTGGGGTCATTAGAAGGTTGAAAGCGGAATCGGAAACCATTGTAAATCCAGTGCCTTCCAGAATTTATTCTATGAATTTAAAGATCATTTTAGTAGGAAATTGAAATGAATATTACGGCAAATGGTTGATATTCAATTAAGTATTTCGGAACAAAATTTTGAGAGAAATTGATTTTTGGTTTATTTTGCAACAATAAAGCATTATAACCAAATGACAACACTTCTTCATTCCAAACATTTTTTCCTGTTCTTAATTCTCATTCTATCTTTTTCTTCGATTGCATTTGGAGATAATCCACCTGAAATTGGAAAACATGACAAGCTAATTAACTCACAATCAACAGTTTCTGGTCAAGCTGTATTGGCAGCAGCAAATAATGAATGTGCCGGTGCTACCAGCCTCGCATTCGGTGTTAAACTATTTGACAACAACATAGGAGCCACCCAATCTCAACCACCAAATACCTGTAATTTCTTTACACCTGCTAATGCGAATGATGTCTGGTACACATTTATGTACACAGCCCAAATGGATTGCGTGGTGGTTGTGCCGAATTCCAATCCAACCAGTGACATAATTATTGAACTTTTCAGCGGTGCTTGCGGGAACCTGACTTTTATTGGTTGCAGTAATTTTGCAGAGCAAAACAACAACAACCAGACGGAGGGCATAGATCTGTCAAATCTCAATCTAACGGTTGGTAACAGCTATAAATTAAGGGTATACGGCTATAATGGAGTGGAGGCTCCTTACTATGTTTTACTTAAAACCGGGAGTGCATTGCCACCACCTCCAAACAATGATTGTTCTTTGGCTCAGACGGCACCCGGAGGTACTTTTGTGGTTGGAACAACAGTTGGTGCAACGCAGTCCATTGCACCAATTACTTGCCAAACCAATACAAGTACGGTTGCAAAAGATGTGTGGTATAAGTTTACAAAGACTTCGACTATGGACAGCTTAATTCTTAGCAGTGCACTCGATCAGAATTTAGTAGTTGAAATCAGAAGCATTTCTTGTGCAGGTGGAACCAGCTTGTTGTGTTCGGATAAACCAGGGAATCTTATCGAAAAAATTCCTTTCGCCAGTCTTGTGAACGGGACGCAATACCTAATCAGAATTTATGGGTTTAATGGACTTGAAGGGGGATTCGCCTTTAAAATTAAAAATGCACCAGGTAATAATAATTGTGCTGGTGCGAAAGAACTTCTGGCCTCAGCTGGCCAAATCGCATCAGGAACAACCGACGCAACCCAGAGTTTGCCACCCTCTACCTGTCTTGGAACACCGGATGATGATGTGTGGTTTCAATTTGTAATGGCCGAAGGATTGGATTCAGTTAAAGTGGAACCCATTGGTTCATTTAACGCCATTGTTGAACTCAGGAGTGGTACTTGTGCAAATTCAACAGCAATCCGTTGTTCTAATGGGGTAAATGCTTCGGCTATTGAAAAGATCTACGTAGGGAATCTCATTGTTGGAAATACCTATTTTGTTCGTGTTTACAGTCTTTTACCTAGCTTTTCGGGAGAAGGAAGCTTTTACATCAGTTTGAATGAAGTAGTCGGCCTTCCTCCTGTAAATGATGGATGTACCTCTCCAATTCAAATCACTTCCGGATCGGTGATTAATGGTACAAACACCAACGCAACTCAAACAGCGCCTTCCGTTGCTTGTGGCGGTGCACAATCTTCCATTGTAAATGATGTGTGGTATCGGTTTACAAAAACAGATGTTATTGATTCAGTTCGGGTTAATGGGCTCGGATTGCTTGACCTTGTTATGGATATTAGAGAAAATACCTGCCCGGGAGGAGCCCTGGTTGCGTGCAGCAACATCCCAGGAACAGGAGTAAAAACCATTGATATTAATAATCTTGTCAATGGATCAACTTATCTCCTTCGTGTTTATGGCTGGGAAGGTGCAACCGGTGATTTTACCATTGAATTTTTAGATAAAATCGTGGTCGTTACCCCACCTCCAAATGACGATTGTTTTGATGCGCAAAGTTTAATTCTTGGAAGTGTTTGTACGGGAACTTCGGGAACAAATGCATTTGGTACAGAAAGTCTTCCGGCAAGCGTTGCCTGTTCAGGTGCCAATCCAGGAACCGCAAAGGATGTTTGGTATTCTTTTACCGCCAATTCAACCAAATCCATTATACGATTAACCTGTAGTATCAATTTTGATGGAGCTGTTCAGGTTTATTCCGGTTCGTGCTTTAGTCTTAATTCTGTCGGTTGTGCTGATAATCTGGGTGCAAGCAATGATCCGGATTACCCGGCAGTGGAAGAAGTTTTTCTACAAGGTTTAGTAAATGGCCAAACCTATTATGTAAGGGTTTATGGATACAACGGTACTGAAGGAAATTTTGAGGTTTGCGTATACAACCCAAATTGCAATTCTGCGGTCGCTGCCTTATCAACAAATTTACCAAGTGTCCTATCAAATCAGGCATTTTCAACAAATGTGACGGGTGCTGATGGTCTGGTAGAATATCAATATTCCTCTAATCAGATAAATTGGTCTCCCATTACAGCCATTTATGGTACAATGGATACTCTGTTATTTTCTGCCACTATAAATGGGACAATTTATCTAAGAGCATCTAACAGAGCAGGACAATGTTATCCTTCTGTTTCTAATGTAGTTCAAATGGCAATCCGCTGCGCTACACCATTAATCTATTCCTCCGGATCAGACCGCATCACTAAGATCACATTTGGTTCCATAAATCAATCCTCAACAATCAACCCAATGGGAGGTAATGTTCAGGATTTTTCATCCGTGTCCACTCCGATGTGCAGGGGTATTTCTTATCCTCTGGGAATTACGGTGGGTAATGCAACAAATCAATATAACCGACTTGCCTGGATTGATTTTAACCAGGATGGCGATTTTGCTGATCCAGGTGAAAATGTTCTTTTTGGACCTTATGTATCAGGGGCTATCACTTCCAGCAGTATTAGCATTCCAGCAAATGCACCTTTGGGAAGTTGCCGGATGCGAATCGCTATTATTGATAATCTGGCTGCCATAACAAGTTCGGATGCTTGTGCAACAGGGCCTTATGATTATGGTGAAATTGAAGAATATACTTTAAATGTAACCACTGGCTTACTCTCAAATGCAGGAACCAATCAAACCGTTTGCGGTTCTACAGCAACACTGGCCGGAAATGATCCTGGAGCCGGAGCAGGCGGTCTTTGGATGGTTGTATCGGGAACCGGAACTTTTGCTAGTTCAACCAGTTTTAATTCCAATGTGTCCGGTTTATCTGCCGGAGCCAATGTTTTCCGTTGGACGCTCAATAACACATGCGGTTCATCGCAGACTCAGGTTACCATCACTTCCTCAAATCTTACAGCGAATGCAGGAACAGATCAAAGTGTTTGTTTAGCAACAGCAACATTGGGCGCAATCGCTCCTCTGATAGGCACAGGAGTTTGGACCGTTCTTGCGGGTGGATCATCCGTTTCTGCCCCAACCAACCGACTTTCAGGTGTTACAGGCCTGGCAATGGGTGTCAATACTTTTATCTGGACCGTGACCGGGTCAATTCCGGGCTGCCCGGCTGTCAAAGATACGATCCTGGTTACACGGTTGGTTGAACCTTCCAATGCAGTTGCAGGAACCGATCAATCGTTTTGTGGAAACTCCGCCATCCTCGCAGGTAATGCCCCATCAGTTGGAACCGGAGCCTGGTCGGTGGTGAGCGGAACAGGAACTTTTGTAAATGGATCAAGTCCAACAACGACTGTTAATGGACTCGCTGCAGGAGCCAACACCTTCAAATGGACCATTTCGAACGGAAGTTGTACGCCAAAATCCGACGATGTGATCATAACGGTTTCAAGTCCTCCAAACGCCGGTGCGGGTATTGACCAAACTATTTGTACAACGTCAGTTGCCCTCAGTGGAAATGCCGCCGGAACAGGCGTTACCGGAACCTGGACTCTTTTGAGTGGAACCGGAACAATCATGCAGCCATCCCTCAATTCTACTGCGGTAACCGCTCTGGGCACAGGAACCAACCTGTTTATCTGGACATTAACTAAAACGGGTTGCCCGGATGATAAAGATACAGTTGCAATTATTCGTAATTCTCCACCAACGGCCAATGCAGGAAGTAGTCAGTCTATTTGCGGACCACAGGGTACTTTCGCTGCTACTATCCCATCCTCAGGAGCAGGTGCCTGGACCCTCATTTCGGGTTCCGGAACAATTGCGAATCCAGTACTTGCTACATCTGCTTTTTCTGGTCTTGGATATGGAGCCAATGTATTCCGATGGACAGTGAGCAGTGCGCCCTGTACTCCGTCTACTTCGGATGTTAGTATTACCAATAATCTTCCAGTCAAACCAAATGCCGGAACCGATCAAACCGTTTGTTCCGGAAATGGACAACTCAATACCTCACCAATCCCAGGTGCCCTTACCGGTTCATGGTCTGTATTGGCTGGAGGTAGTAATCTGGCTACACCAAACAGCATTTCAACGACTGTCAGTAACCTTGCCTTAGGCTTGAATAGCTTTGCATTCACAGTTGCGGTACCCGCTTGTTCTACCAACTTAGCAGACACAATTTCTCTCACAAGACAAGCCAATCCAATTGATTTAGGACGCGATACCATCGTTTGCAGCAACATTACACCAACCTATATCATACAAGGTCCACCTTCAATGACTAGTTATGTTTGGAGTTCAGGACAGAACACTCCCTCATTAACGGTGAGTACACCAGCAATTTATATTTTAACGGTTCAGACTTTGGCGGGTTGTCAGTTTAAAGACACAGTGGATGTCCAATTCCAGATTTGTGGCGCAGTTTCGTCAATGATAGGCAATAATCTTGGCAAAGCTCAGATTGTGCCAAATCCATCATCAGGACAAGCGAGAATTGCGATTCAACTTTCAAATCCACAGGAAATTCAAATAACCATTCTTGATATGAAAGGATCTCAGATTGGCATTGACGACCGTTTGTTTGTTTCTGAAATGAAAGAAATTTCACTTCCTGCAATCCATAGTCCTGGAGTGTACCAGGTTAAAATAGCGGGTAAAAATTTCATTAAGACACTTAAGTGGGTGGTTAACAAATAAGTTCATCAATAATTTAAAAAATGCCGGGCTTTGTCGTCCGGCATTTTTTTTACCTTTCTAAAATTCAATCTTTGATTCCAGCTCGATTGTTTTGCTGGTGTAGTTCTGATGTATCATACCTTTTACTTTTTCTCGAGACTTTCTTATCAGCTTAATACTGTACTTTCTCAGGCCAGATTACTCGAATGTTTTTCTCAACAAAAGGATGAATTGGTCCTCCGGTTTTATACCAGAGAAGAAAAAGATTTCTACATCAAAGCCGACCTTTCACAGGGAATCAGCATGCTTACTTTTCCGGCGGAATTCGCCAGAACCCGCACCAACTCAACCGACCTTTTCTCTGAACTTTACGGCAGTCCTGTTTTAAAGATCATTCAAAGTGAGAACGACCGAAGCTTTCACTTCCATTTTGCAAATAAATTGCAACTCTGTTTTAAAATGTATGGCGGGCGATCAAACATTCTACTGCACAATGGCGCTAAAGTTCTGGATGTTTTCAACCATCACCTCAAAAAAGATCTGGATGGCCCGATTCCTTCGGGCAGGGAACTGAATACCTCTGTTTTCTTTCATGATCCCGATGAATTGAGGAAAGCCTTTCCGACGTTCAACAAAAGAATCTGGTCGCACTGGGAGAAAGTAATCTTACATAAACCCGATCCGGAAAAGAAAGTTCTTTTTCAAAATATGTTGGACGAGCTTCAAAGGGGTCCAATGTTTTTATGTAAAGAGAACAATGAAGTTTATCTGAGTTTCTTTCCTGAAAGTGAAGTTCTGCTGGAAAATCAGGAACCGATTCTCATCTCAAACCGGCTTTCTCAATATTACTGGCAAATAAACCAGTTCTTTAAGCAAAAAGAGGCTCTTGTGCTGGCGTTGGAACAAACCATTTTCCAAGCCCGTATGCAATTGGAATCGGCTGAAAAGCAATATCTGCAAGGAGTAGAATCAAGAAATTACAGGTTACAAGCAGACTTACTGATGGCCTATGGTCACCAAATTCCGAAAGGAGTAAACAGGGTTCATTTGCCTGATTTTTCTGGTATTGCTGAAATAGAAATCCGATTGAAGCAGGACCTCTCTGTTCTGGAAAATGCAGAACGATTCTACAGAAAGGCCAAAGGCCAGCATCAGGATACTGAAAGGCTGGAAAAAAGAATGTGCTTGTGGAAGGATAAAATTCTCCATTTGAATGATGAATTGCAAAAACTGAAAAGTGTTGAAAACAGAAATGATTTAAAACCATTTGCGAAGGCCGCAGAGATAGACAAAGAAGAGCCGGAAAGCCTTCCCTATCATCTTCATACATTTTTACAATATGAAATCTGGGTCGGAAAAAATGCAAAATCGAACGATGAACTTTTGCGCATTTCTCACAAAGATGATTTATGGTTGCATGCCCGGGATGTAACAGGAAGTCATGTGATTATACGCACGAAAAAAGGAAAGAATACACCTCAACCAGTCATTGAAAGAGCCGCTGAGTTGGCTGCTTTTTATTCAAAATCAAAAAGTGAAAGCCTGAGCCCCGTGATGGTGACAGAAAGAAAATATGTGCGGAAAGGAAAGAATATGTTGCCAGGACAGGTACGAGTGGAGAAAGAGAAAACGATTTTGGTGATGCCAAAAGAATAGAAGGATTGGATTTCAAAATGAACTTCAACCATTTCACTGTGGATATTCCTAAACCTGGTAAATCATTCATTCCAGATTCTTTCCCGTAAACATTTCTTTCATCAGGGCATATAATTCGGGGTGCTTTATTTTCAGGAGATCCGGTCGTTCAAAGAAATACTCTCCCGCTACAGCAAAAAACTCAGAAAGATTGGTTGCCCCATATTCATGAATATCGGAATGGTGACGTTTTATCTCTTCAATATTATGACGAATTAAACGAATCCATGGAAGCGAATAGGAATTGTCCATCAGGATATTAGGAATTCCATCAATCACCCCATCCGCCTTATCCACAAGGTGTATAAACTCGTGAATGGCTGTATTGCGCTTATCTGTTTTGTTATTGAACCCATCCAGAAGAGCTTTCCTTGATAAAGCCATTTTTCCTTCCATTTTTCCGGTACCCACCATTCCAAGAATATAACTATCGTGAGAATTAGTTTCGAAATCAATGTTAATTGAGTTCGGATAAATGAGAACCTCATCCAGTTGATAATCTTCCCAACCTGGAAAATGAAAAATAGGAATAACAGCCGATGCAGAAACCATCATTCGGTCTTCAATTGTTATTTCGGTTTCAATTCCGGTTATATGAACCCGGTTCAGGAAACGAGCCATTTCATGCCTGAATTCTTCCTTTTGAATAACAGACAAACTGCTGTAAAAGAGCACCTCCTTTTCAAGAAATTCAGTGCTGATATTTTGGACAGAAATCGGTTCAGGCGGCTTACGTTTGGCAGCGTTAAAGAGAATCCGGAAGATGACAATAACTCCAATACACAGGAAAAAAAAGAGGAACATGAATCTGAAAAGGAATGTAAGTGCAAGAATGAACAATGTTTCAAAATTTAAAAGCATACAAGCGGAAAAGGGACCATTTCTTTCATAAAAAAATGCGTACTTGCCTTTTGTATGGATAATTTTCCCTCCATTGCCTCACTGGTAAAAGAAAATGTGCAGCTGGCAGAAATGCTTCACCAGCTGGGAATACGGTATTACCAGGATGCCGATAAAACACTCGAACAGGTTTGCAAGGAGAAAGGTATCAATCCTGAAAAAGTTTTTCAGCATTTTGAATTACTCAGAAAAAATCAGGATTTCGACCTTGCCCAATTGGCACACTATCCAGTTGAAATTCTGGTGACGTTGTTAAGGCACAGTCACCAGATGTTTATTAAGCAAAAACTGCCTTTCCTTTATCAGACCATTGAAGAAATGGACGAAAACAGGTTTTTCAAACCGGAGATTGCCAGGGATCTGAAACTGGTTTTTCCGATTTTTGCAGAAGATTTTATCCGTCATATTTACGAGGAAGAAGACACCCTTTTCGATTACATCCGGTTTCTACTGGATTGCACAAGGGAAATTTCAAATCCGGGAAAGCTGTTTTTTCTTTTGAAAACCCGGGGAATACATAATTTTTCAATTCATCACGAAGCACACGACAATGAATTGAATGGCATTCGCTCCCTCACTGATGATTATCATTTACCCGCAGATGTTGACCTGTTTACGTTTATTCTCTATAGAGAACTGCAAGACTTTGAGAAACAGCTCAGGCAACATGCCATTATAGAAAATAACCTTTTGTTTCCAAAAGCACTCAGACTGGAAAATGAAGTTCGTTGGCGTTTAGACCAAATCGGATACCAAGGCTGATGTCTGTAATTCTTGCACTGGATGTTGGGGGCAAAAGAACCGGAATGGCAATTTCGGATCCGGAAGGTATTTTTGCATTCCCCCTTCAAACTGTTGAAACGTATCATTTGGTTCAGGAATTGAAAAAAATAGATAAAGAACGAAGCCTCTCTGCCATCGTAATGGGAATGCCTGTCAATCTGAAAAACGAATCTACCGACGGAACCAAAATAGCAGAAAGGGTACTTTCCACTCTGAAAAAGGATTTCCCTCATCTGGAAATTTCTACGATTGACGAACGTTTTACATCCCGCATGGCAAAACAGGCTATGCTGCTGGGTGGAATGAAAAAATCAGACAGACGACAAAAGGAAAATACTGATAAACTGAGTGCAACCCTCATATTGCAGTCGTTTTTGGAACAAAAATCAAGATTTGGCGCTCAATCTCCTCCAAAGGACATACTAAATGGCATTTAACTTTTTACGGGCAGAAACCCGACGTGACGTATTTCTTCACCTTCTCATTGTAATCCTGACAGGAGCTATTTTGGTTGTTGGTTTTTTTAATGTGTATCTCCCTTATACTACCAACCATGGAGAAACAATTACAGTACCCAATCTTCAAGGAATGAATAAAGACCAATTGGAGGAGTTTTTGGGTGACAGAGATCTGGATTTTCAAATCGACGACAGCACCTACCATGCAGGTGCGCAACCCTTTTTGGTATTTCAACAATATCCTTTACCAGGAACCAAAGTAAAGCAGCACCGCAAAATTTATGTATCGATCAATTCAAGAAATCCTCCTTTGGTGAAGATGCCGAATTTGCTCAATCGTTCGTTTCTCAATGCCCAACGTGAATTGGAAAACAATGGGCTTCTATTAGGAGAAACCAAATTGATCCCGGATCTGGCTTTTAATGCAGTGCTCAAGCAACAAATCGGAGGCCGTGATATTGCTCCTGGAACCCAAATTTCAAAGGGAAGTAAGGTGAATCTGGTTATTGGCGATGGTTTAAGTAATCGTGAGCTTGAAGTGCCCGACTTAAGTGGAATGCCTTTGGATGAAGCCATTACATTGCTCCAAGGCTCCGGCTTGCAAAGAGGAAGTGTGATTGAGGAAACAAATTCATCGGTTGCTGTCAATAGTATAATCCGCCAAAAACCGGAAGCCGGTACAAAAATTCGTGAAGGGGATGTTGTTGATATCTGGGTTTCCGGAAACGGCACCCCGGATCCTGAAAATTGAATTAACCCAATAGATGAAGACAGCCGTGCAGCGTATTTTTTTTCTCTTTCTATCTTTCCTGTTTTCTCTTTATGGAAGACAGGTTAACAGCCAGGTTTTCACTGAACCGATGAGGGTCAATCCTGCGCAATACGATTATTACCGTTTTAGTGATGTGCCTCTGGCCAAACGGGGATATCTCCAGAAAACAACATCCATTGACACTGCCGCAGTTCCCTTTTTTGATGATTTTTCGGGCAAGGATATTTCATGGGCGCCTTCCAGAAACTTTTTTGGACAAGAGATCAGAACCATCCGGTTCTTAAATGCAAAAGATGCCCATGCTTTTGGCGGTATGGGTCTGAACATAAAAACCACCAGCCGTGGTTCTGTTTGGGAAAACATCGGAACCGATCCAACCATTGAATTTACCTCCGTCAGTTATCCGGAAACTTCCAAACTATGGGTATGCGGTAAAAATGGATGGATGGCAAATTCAATAAATAATGGAGTCACCTTTAATCCGATCATTTCTCCTTCAGATACCGTTTCTCTTGTGAGTATTTCTTTCAACAGTTTTGATATCGGAGCTGTTGTTGATTCAATTGGTAAGATTTTCATAACCAATAATACGGGCCAGACATGGATCCCTTCTACTTTCACCGGAGGCAGGTTTCATGCGAATTCAATTTTCTGGTTGCAAGGGAGCAATCGCATTTTGGCAGTAGGTGATAGTGCCAAAACAGCCATTTCCATTGATGGTGGTATCAATTTTCAAGTGAGTTTGAATCCGACCGGAAAGAATAAGAACTTCCATAAAGTGATGGTGCTGGATGGATATCTGGGTTTTGCTGTTGGAGATAGTGGGTTAATTTATAAAACGCTGGATGGCGGAAATTCCTGGTATCCAACCTATAATTCCGGAATAGAATCTCTCCGGGATATTGATGTGAACCCTGCTAACACAGATCTGATATGGGCTGTGGGAGATGGAGGAACCCTTTTATATTCACAAACCAAGGGAGAAAGCTGGGCCTCCCTCCGATCGGGAACAACGGATGATTTGCTTTCAATTGCCCTGGTTAATGAGTTTAGAGGTTGGATCGGAACGTCCAAAGGGAGATTGCTTCAGGTTGTTTATGATCCCCTTCGGCCAATGAGTAAATGGTGGGAGCCCAACAGCGGGGTTTACGTAAACAATACTTTTACCACTGATCAGATAACGGTGGGTGTTGCCACGTTCGATGGCCTTAATCAACAAGGCATTCCCTATAGTTTAGTGCCGAAAAAAGAAGGGCCATGCGATACATTGACTTCCGCTTTTTTTGACCTTCAGCAATTTTTTGGAAACCCGGGAACGCCTTTATTTCTTTCATTTTATTTACAACCAGGCACTAAATTTCCACAGGTTATTCCGGATAATATCGATTCATTGGTACTCCAATTTAAGTCCGGAAAGGGTAAATGGATTTCGGTCTGGAACCGGGAAGGAGTTAGGGATAACCTTTTGCAAGCACCTTTTCATTACTCTGCTGTTACAATTCCGGATAGTATGAAATACGATGGATTCCGGTTCCGGTTCATTAATTTTGGAAACCAGAACGGGAATTACGACATCTGGAATCTGGATTATGTTCGGCTCGATGGTGAACACGATGAGAATGATTCTTTAGCCCAGGATTATGCCATGGGTAAGCCGTTTGGGAGATTATTGAAGGATTTCTCCGCTCTTCCAATGGAGCAGTTCCGGTATGTTTTGCAGAATTCTCCTGATATGTTCAGA
>Ga0105046_10007554_pt1 | contig 17117 bp, 13 predicted proteins | sample MAT03_FD_78385 | JGI IMG/M metagenome (GOLD analysis project Ga0105046, IMG submission 78385) | Freshwater microbial communities from Lake Fryxell liftoff mats and glacier meltwater in Antarctica - MAT-03 (megahit assembly) | ecosystem: Environmental > Aquatic > Freshwater > Ice > Liftoff...
AAGTGTCGGCACTGTGGCACGGAGTTCAAAACGGTTGACCCGCTGTCGATGTCCGACCTCAAGCGACAACGGCGGGACGACCGCGAGCTGGACACATTTCGCAAGGTTGTGATCGGTCTGTTTGTGGCGAGTCTGGTCGGGTGCATCGCTCCACTGGTCCTGCTGGTCGCTCTCCTCTATCTGCTTCCCAAGCGGGACAAATTGCGGCAGGCCGGGCCGCAGTATATGGTGATGGGGTCTGCTGCAATGGTGGTGTCTCTGTTGTTCTCGCTGGCCCTGCTGGCGTTCGGGCTAATCGAGTTCTACGCCTAACCTCTCGTCCCTAGCCGCTTCCCCTCCCAAGGTCTTGTCTTTCGTGTCGACCAAGCCCCGCATCTTCTCCGCTGGTCTCCGGGAATCGGGCGTCCCCTGCCCGCACTGCTCCCAAGAAATTGAAGTGCAGGAGATGGTGGCGGTCTGCACTCAATGCGGGACTGCTCACCACGCAACCTGCTGGGAGGCTTCCGGCTGTGGAGCCTATGGCTGCGCGCCGGCGAACCGAGAGGGCAGGGGGCCGAAGTCCGAAGTCATGCGGATTTCGTTCAGTGATCTGGAGCAAGCTCCGCCAGCTCCGACGGTGCGTCCGATCATTATCAATCAGCCGATCGCGATTACAGACGAGTCGCCCCGCGAGCGGCGGGGGCCGACCGGTCGCAGTGGTTTGGCCATCGCCGCGTTCATCGCCGGAGTGTTGAGCATTCCGGCCTTCGGCATCGTCACCGGCCCGTTGGCCATGCTTCTGGGACTCGTGGCACTGTTGTCGATGAAACCCCGACAGACCGGCGTCTTCTTCGCCGCATCGTCGATCTTCCTGGGGCTGTTGTCATTCGTCGGCTGGACGGTGTTTCTGTTTCAAGGGCTGCCCCAATTGGGTGGGGGAGGGGGCGGGCACGCCGACATCGCACTCGAAGAGATCGAGGTCAATCCGAAAGACCTCGAAGGGGTCAGCCCGGAAATTGAACGGGCCATGCGCTCGAATGTCCTGATTGAGGTCGACTCCGGCTGGAAGGGGCTGATGGGGCATTCCATCGGGTCGGGGGTGATCCTGCGGATTGCGGACCACACCGCATTGATCGTGACCAACCGGCATGTCGTCGATAACAAGTTCGCAGAAGCGGGCGGAACGGGACTTGAAGACGCCCCCGTGCCTGACACACAACTCCGAGTGAAAATGATTGGCGAGCCTCCGATCGATGGAAAGGTGCTATGGATTGCCCCCCACGGGATCGATCTGGCTTTGGTGCAGGTCGCCATCGATTCCAACCAAATCGACCTCGCCACCTGGGTGCCGGACCCGCGTGTGGTGATCGGCAGTAAGGTGTTCGCCATCGGAAATCCACATGGACTCGGCTGGAGTCACAGTGCGGGCGATGTGTCTCAGATCCGCCGCCAGAACCACGGCCCCGTCGAGATCAGAGTGGTTCAAACCTCCGCTGCCATCAATCCCGGCAACAGTGGCGGTGGTCTCTACGACGACAAAGGAAACTTGATCGGCATCAACACCTGGACCCAGGACAAGCGGGTCGCGGACGGCCTGGGATTCGCGATCGGGTTTCAGACGCTGCTTGATCTGGCTCCGGCCATCTTCAAACTCCCGAAGTCGCAGTCCGCTGCCCCTCGAGTGCTGCCTCCATGAGTACCGTGCGTTTGCGCCGTCTGACCGCTGACTTTGGCAAGTTGCAGGACTACGTCCGGTTGCACCCCCGCGTCAAACTGTTGCAGTTCGACGGCGATCCCCCCGAGCGGTATCAATTGGAGTACCGCATTCGCAGCTTGCGTCAGGTCGGCGGCGAGTTGACACAGGTCAAGAGCCACATGGTCGAGATCGTGCTGCCGCGGAACTACCCCCGCACCCCGCCGCAATGCCGGATGCTTTCGCCGGTGTTCCACCCGAACATTGCTCCGCATGCGATCTGTGTGGGGGATCACTGGAGCGCGGGGGAGTCGCTCCAATCGATCGTGATGCGAATCGGCGAGATGCTGGCGTTCCAGAGCTACAACGTGAAGAGCCCGCTCAACGGCGATGCTGCTCGGTGGGTCGAAGAGCATGCGGAGGAGTTGCCGCTGGATGATGTGAGTCTGTTCGTCGAGGAGCGGGACGACACCGACGACGGCGATACCGCTTTTATCGGCGTTGAGCCGTCGCCAGTGCCGGTTGCGAAGCCCCGCATCGTCCCCCCGCCGCCCGCCATTCCAGTGACCCGGCCCTTGCCAGAGGAAATATCCGGGCCAAAAGCTGCGACTCCTGCGGCGACTCCCGACAAGATCCCGACGATCTGCACCCATTGTGGCGCCAAGTATAAGGTCGCCGCCGCGCATCTCGGGCGCAGCGTGGCCTGCAAAACATGTGGCGAGACCTTTGTGATTGCGTGAGATGTGTGTCGCTTGTCCGCCCCCAGGCCTGTCTGCGGTAACTCCCTTCTGAAGCCACTATGAGCGACACTTGGCTTCCCGAGACTCTCGATCAAGTGGCGAAGTCTCAGCATGCACGCGAGTGGCTGTCTCTGGAGTCGCGCCACTGGTCGATGCTACGACTGTGTACATTCATCGTGGTCATGGCCTGCTTGCTGGAAGTCCGACCCGATCAACGAGTGCAGTTCCGGTTCGGGCCCGAGTGGGCCTGGCCCGAATCGTGCGGAAGCAAAATCCTGTTCGGCATCGAGTGTCCCGGATGCGGGCTGACGCGCGGGTTTATCTGGCTCGCACGCGGGCAAGCGTCGACAGCTTGGGGCTTGAACCGAATGAGCGTGTGCATGGCCGCAGCTGTGCTGGCCCAGTTTCCCTACCGAGCCTGGGCCATTGCCGACCTGCGAGACCGCAAACAGCGCGGGCTCCCGCTCCCCACCCGCCGTTGGCCACGCGGGTTCGGATGGGTCTTGATCGCCGGGTTGATCGGTCACTGGGGACTGAAGCAGCTGGGGTTCTAACCAAACAGAAAGGCGATGGCCCCATTGTGGAATGAGGGTGAGTTTTTCTCTCGCTCGCTCTCGTAATCCCAAGGGAGTGCCTTGTCGCAGGGCGCGAACGGTTCGGAAAAGGGGAAACGAATCTGCACGAATCGACACGAATCCGGAAACCCAAAACGAGACCCTGAAGGCTCACCACTGATTTCAAGTCGACCAGTCTTCCCCTGTGATTCGTGTCGATTCGTGCAGATTCGTTTTCCCTTCTTCTTCCTCTTCTTTGCTGCCTTTGCGGCCTTCTGTTTCCACTCTGACTGTGATCATATGGGCCCGGTCAACTCTTCGACATTGAGGGGAGGAATTGAACAGAAGGTACGAACAATCTGCACACACGTTTAGGAAGCACGCCCGGCTGACCTTGTTTCGTTCCGGGGTGGACTCCGCTGGCTGGCTGACTTAGATTGGAACGGGTTGATGCGTTCGCGCGTCGCGGAATCGCGTTGACGGGAGAGTCATGATGTCACGTTCATTTGCTTCCGCCTGCGGCACACGTCGGCACTTTCTGGGCGCGCAGGGGATCGTCGCCAGCGTGGCGCTGGCTGCATTGCTGCGCCAGGACGGGTTGCTCGCTGCTCCGGCCAAGCCTTCGCTGGAGAAGCCCCGGTTCGATTTGCTCCCCAAGCAGCCGCCGCATGCGCCGCAAACCCGCGCGATGATCTCTCTGTTCATGCAGGGCGGACCGAGTCATATTGATATGACCGATCCCAAGCCGGAACTGCAGAAGCTGCACATGCAGAACTTTCCGGGAGAGATCAAGTACGACAACGCAGCTGAGTCGAGTGCCAAGGTCTACGCCAGCCCGTTCAAGTTCACCCAGCACGGCGAGTGCGGGATGGAGTTGAGTGAGCTGTTGCCGGGGTTGGGGAGCATCGCTGACGATGTGACCTTGGTCCGTTCGATGCATACGGATGTCAACAACCATGGGCAATCACTGTACGCGCTGAACACAGGGCGGATCACGGTGGGGCGTCCCTCGCTGGGGTCGTGGTTGACGTATGGACTCGGTTGCGAGAGTCAGAATCTCCCCGCGTATTGCGTCCTCACGGATCCCGGTGGGCTGCCGGTACTGGGGACCGACATGTGGGCGAATGGATGGCTGCCGTCGCTCTTTCAAGGGACGGTGATCCGCCCGAAAGAGCCGCGGATCCTGAATCTTGATCCGCCGCCGGCCTTGGCGGGTGAGCCACAGGCACGCTTCCTTGACTACCTGCGAGAAATCAACCGCGACCATGCCGCCACGCATCCGGGAGAGAACGACCTCTCCGCTCGCATCGCCAGTTATGAACTGGCTGCGCGGATGCAGTCGTCCGCCAAGGAGGCACTCGATATCTCGCAAGAGACAGCTGCGACGCAAGAGATGTATGGTTTGAATGACGACGCGACGCGCGAGTTCGGGACGCGCTGCTTGATTGCTCGTCGGTTGGTCGAGCGCGGCGTGCGGTACATCCAGATTTTCACGCAAACGCAGCAGTGGGACCACCACGGCGGTCTGCTGACGGCACTCCCCGCCAGCTGTAAGAAGATCGACAAACCGTCGTCGGGGTTAGTGCAAGATTTGAAGCAGCGCGGGTTACTCGACAGCACGCTCGTGCAATGGGGCGGGGAGATGGGTCGGTTGCCAGTGATTCAGAACGAGGCGAATGTCGGGCGCGATCACAACACGTACGGCTTTAGCTGGTGGATGGCGGGCGGCGGGATGAAGTCCGGCCACATCCACGGTTCCACCGATGAGTTCGGACACAAGGCTGTCCTCGATCCGGTGAGCCACACCGACCTGCATGTGACGCTGATGCACCTGTTCGGGTTTGGGGCGGATCAGCTTTACTTTCAAAGACCAAACGGCCCCGCGACGCTGCTCGATGGCCAGACGGGACGGCTAGTGACGGAGATTCTCAAGTAGTTCAAATCACTGTGACATGCATTGCTGGCTCAGAACCTCGCAACGGGTGGACTTCCCCATGATTTGCGAGCACGGGGAAGTCCACTCCACTGGCGAATACCGAAACAGAGTCGATGTCGGCGGACCTGCGAAGTCGAAAAACTCGCTGGCCCATCTCACATCTGAACTTCGAGTTCTTTCTCTCTTCATCTACCCTCCCACGTCACAGGGCGATGTTGCGCAAGTGCGCAACCTATAGTAAAAAATCTCAAACATATTCGGCGCTGGACAATAACAGGTGGACGTTAAAAAGTTGTATTGGCACGGCGCATCGTTCATCCATGTAATTCTCACAATGTTCTCGACCTCTGTACACTCCACAGCTGTTGGCTCTTGATTATTAGAGTTACAACCCCCATGTACCGCTTCGATTTTTACTGAACACGTCGAAAGTAAACAAGAGGCTATGCCAATCGTGCCGCCAACAGGCGGATTGAAGCAATTCCGCGATCCACCATCATAGGTGTACCCCGGGTGACACATGCTAGTGCAGTACGGAGCAGACCAGACGAGTTCACAGACGAGAAGCGTGGCACAGAGGGACATGAAACGGACAACTCGACACATGAGAGTTCTCCGGAACAGTGAGGGGAGGGGAATGTGTCTTTAATTCAGAAGGTTCGACTTCGACTGGCGGTATCGCCGCATGCCGAAGTAAGCCAGCAATAACAGGAGTGCCGTGATGTTTGTGATGAACAACCATCGGCTCGGTTTTGACGGAGACTGAATGGGGATCTGATCAGCCCCCTTTCCAAAGCCCGACTCTTGAGTTAAAGCGAGAGCATCCGGTTTGGTCGATAATACACGTTCCATCGGAGGGCGAGTGCCTCCTTGGGAGGGCGGAATGTATGCGCCGAACTCTAGAAACTTGACCACCAAGACTCCCTCGGGAACTTTCAACAGAAAACGATCAACGGGTATTTCACCGCCGAGACGAACTGACGTGAGCACATGCATTAGGATGAGATCAGGGACATCATTTCGGCCTTTGACTGTTGTAATCAAACGAGCCACAGGGATCTCGTGCTCTTGTGATATGGGGAGATACTGATGAATTTCCTCAAAGAACGGCCCGGCGGCATAGCGAAGGCGGTGAATGAAGCCTGACTGTGCATCGACATGCAACTCGATGGTTCCCGCATCAGGAGATTCGCCAAAGTAGCGAACTCGGTTCTCAGCCAGAACACTGGTATTCCATTGAGGGTACCTGTCGAGGTGAGTCGGTGCCAGAACATAGGTGGAGTTCGACCCAATCTCCTTTTGACTGTAAGACTCGTAACCCGATACTTGCCGATTGCGGTCAATGTACTCAACTTGTTTACCGTCGACTCGTGTGACAGTGCGAAGCAGAGTCTTATAATTGACTGGATCGTAAGTCTCTCCCTCGCCAGGAGGAAGTCTTTGGGTGTGATCCAGCCTGACCTTGTCTAAGCACTGAATCAAGTGACATGTGCCCCAAAGTCCTTTGGACTTACCTTCAGTACCGACTGGAAATGAGATCTGAGACGGAGATTCCAAATCAAAAAGTGTCGGGGCGTCTGTCGATGCCACGAGCCGTCTAATTCGCTCGATGAGTTCATCGCTCTGCGATTTCGACGCAAACTCGTCACTTCCTGTACGCAGCGCAGCGAAACCGAATTCCTCGATTTCAATCGTTGATGAACTCGACTCCCAACTCTTCCAGACCTGTTTCCAGTGACCAATTGAACGGGGGGAACCCTCTGTTGCAACAACTGTTTCCTCTGCCCACGCCGAAACCAAAGGTGTGAGCCGCAATAGAGCGAAATGAACGAACGCCTTCAGGGAACCGCCGTCGCTTCATAGTGGATGACTGATGGCAAGTGCTGGCCACTCGCAGGAACGAGAGTCAATTGCCGATGGAACTCACCGATTGACATCGAAAGAAATGCGGTAGTCACTCACATGCAGCGGCACCGTGTGTGATTTGTTCTTCACCATGAATCGATGCGTTGTTTTAGTAATCCCCTGTGGCTTCACTTCCGATTCAAGAAAGTCTATTGGTGGGTCGATTTCGATGACTTCGAAACTGGTCTTTAGATCGCTGCTATGTGTACTCCCCTCTCCGTTGCTCAGCGATTCTGTGTCTTTGCCGGGGGTGGGGTGGGGGGGGGGCTTGGTGCGAAAGCAGAGCCAGATTCAGAGCGGTGAAGCTCAGAAGGGTGCCTGCCGTAAACCTCATCGAGAATGTCATCTCACCTGCCCGAAGCGTGAGAAATATATAGCTTAAGACGCCACAGAGCGCATTACGGCTCGTCAATGACCGTCGGCAGAGAATTTGAAAAATAATCAATGCGCCGTCACGAATTGGCGAATGTACTCTCTTCGTGGTTCCAAACTCAGGCACAACAAAAAATCCACATTCGGAGCGGGCCTATAAGCCGGGTTCTGTCGTGAGCGACCATTTCTCTGGGCGGGAGGTTACCCTCGCCGCTCGGTGCGACTTACCCGGACGTCAGACGGAACGGACAGCCCCGTGACCGGATGGAGAGGAAGAGAAGAGCGAAAAAAAGGATTAAGTGACAACTGGCAAGGAGTCTCTGATGTCACTTGATCCTTGTCACTTTCCCACTTGTTCCTGTCTCTTCTTCTCCACCCGGTCTTCGCCCTGTTTAGTCTTGCTCCCGGTGGGGTTTGCCCTGCCAGTTCTGTCACCAGAACCGCGGTGCGCTCTTACCGCACCGTTTCACCCTTACCTGATCCCCGAAGGGCCATCGGCGGTTTGTTTTCTGTGGCACTGTCCCGACCCTTGCGAGTGGTGGGCGTTACCCACCACCGTGTCCTGTGGAGCCCGGACTTTCCTCCATGCAGGTTGCCCTGCACAGCGATCGCTCAGCCCACTCCGAACGTGGGTTGTGATCATACGGGCAGGGGACGCGGGGGGAAAGGAGCGGAAAGTTTTCAGTGGTCAGTCTTCAGTTTTCAGCCCGAAAGAAGTTGCAGAGTTGAATGGAATTTTGAGGAAAGGCGGGGGCATTGATTGCACCACGATCCACGCGTTGTGGCGGTGATCGTCTCAGCCGGACTGAATACTGACAACTGATCACTGACAACTCTCCCTCCTCCCTGCTTCATTTTCTGGCACAACGATTGCATTCTGTTCAAACGTCTTGAAGACTCGATTCTTTGCTGGGAAGAATAGAGTTTTGGTGATGTGAAAGATCGGGACCGCTGGGGTTGAGATCTGTTCCTCGAAAGGGATGCACCTGTTGACGTAACCTCTCAGCACTCATGAGGTTTCAATGCTCGCTCGCATGAAGACTTGGGGGCTGGCCACATTGGTCAGCCTCGTTTTGGGGACTGTTCCCGCCATGGCCGACGAGGCAGCATCTGCCGCGGCAGTACCTGCAGCACCGGTATTCGACTCTGGGAATATCGCATGGATGCTCACATCTTCAGCACTCGTGCTGATGATGACGGCACCCGGCTTGGCACTGTTCTACGGAGGGTTGGTTCGGAAGAAAAACATTCTCAGTGTGTTCATGCAGTGCCTATTCCTGATGGGGCTGATGAGTGTGGTGTGGGTGGTCTACGGCTTCTCGCTGTCGTTTGGGACTGAGAACAACAATCAGTTCATTGGGGACTTTTCGCACGTGGCTCTCAAGGGGGTCTTGCCCTCTGAGCCAGGGGTTTGGCCGATCCACACGGGTTACGGCATCCCCAAGGCCCTGTTCATGGTCTTTCAGGGAATGTTCTTCGTGATCACTCCTGCCCTGATTTGCGGTGCGTTCGCGGAGCGGATGAAGTTCAGCACGATGTGCGTCTTCATGATTCTGTGGGGCACGTTCGTTTACTGTCCGATTGCTCACTGGGTGTGGGCAGACAATGGGTGGCTGTGCGAGTGGAACACGGCCGCAAGATTTTCGGACGGTGACGCCAGCAAGTTTCGGGCGATCGATTTCGCCGGTGGAACAGTCGTTCACATTACCTCCGGAATCTCCGCTCTGGTGTGCTGTCTGCTGGTGGGGAAGCGCCTGGGATTCGGCCAGGAGCCAATGCCTCCTCACAATTTGACCTACACGTCCATTGGAGCGGCCATGCTGTGGATGGGGTGGTTCGGCTTCAATGGAGGAAGTGCTCTGACTTCCGGAACGCTCGCCGTCAGTGCCATGATCTCGACGCACTGTGCAGCATCTGCAGGCCTGCTCGTGTGGGCGGGCTTGGAGTGGATTCAGCGAGGTAAACCGAGCGTCTTGGGCGCCTGCTCCGGTGCCGTTGCGGGCTTGGTGTTGATCACTCCCGGAAGTGGTTCGGTGACCGCGGTGAACGCCATGGTCTTGGCCGCACTGGGAACCTGTGTTTGTTATTGGGCCTGTACGACACTGAAGTCGAAGTTCAAGTACGACGATTCGCTGGATGCCTTCGGTGTTCATGGAGTCGGCGGCGTCACAGGAGCACTGTTGACGGGCGTTTTCGCGACGAAGATGGTCGCAAATCCAGGTCGCGATCTCGGGGGTGTCGATGGCAATTGGGCCCAGCTGTTTCCACAATCGGTCAGTGTTTTGGCCGCCTTGGGAATCGGCATCGTCGGGACGGTTGTGATCCTTAAGATCCTCGACGCCACGATGGGATTGCGTGTGAATCAAGACGACGAAGTGCAGGGTCTGGATGTCACACAGCACGGCGAAGAAGGCTACATCTTCTACTAAGTGCGTCGCGGTCACTTCCGAAGTCTTCCGGGACTTCGGAAGTTGGGTGCGGAGCAGCGACCAGCGCGGCGTCAGTCGATCGGTTCTTCTCCGTGCGGCAGACATGTGAAGCAACGACTGTGGCGAACGCGGTCTGAACAACCATCCGGCTCACGCCGGACGTTCTCCATCCCTCTTGAATTCAACTGGCAACTCTCCACTCATCAGGAACGCAGCATCATGAAAAAGATTGAGGCGATCATCCGCCACTTCAAACTGGAAGAGGTCAAGGATGCCCTCACGCAAGCGGGAGCGCAAGGCATGACCGTGACTGAGGTACGCGGTTTCGGACGCCAAAAAGGGCAGAAGGAACAGTATCGCGGGGCGGAATACGTGGTCGATTTTCTCCCCAAGGTGAAGGTCGAGGTCATCGTGGCCGACGTGGACAAAACGAAGATCGTCGATACGATTCTTCGCACTGCCCGCACAGGACAGATTGGCGACGGCAAAATTTTCGTCACCAATGTTCCCGAGGTCATTCGCATCCGCACCGGCGAAACGGACGAAAGTTCGATCTAGCGGGTGGGGGAAGTGATCAGGGGTCAGTGGTCAGTCCGGAAGAGCAACCGATGGTTCCTCAACCGAGTGACTCTTCCCTCGCTGATCGCTGATAGCCGACAGCCCCCCCCTCTCTCTTGTTCACGCGGAACGGGTAAGGTCTAATTCGACTCGTTCCTTCAAACCACGCGCCCACGGTTTTTCGGAACCGATTCTCACAGGAACAGAACCATGAAGAAGATTGAAGCCGTCATCCGGCACTTCAAGTTGGAAGAAGTCAAGAACGCCCTGACAGCTGCCAACATTGTCGGCATGACCGTGACGGAAGTCAGGGGCTTTGGCCGCCAGCGAGGACACAAAGAACAGTACCGCGGTGCCGAGTACACGGTCGATTTCCTGCCCAAGCTCAAGATGGAGCTGGTGGTCAATGACGACGAAGTGGAAAAGGCCGTCAAGATCATCATCGAAGCTGCGCGGACCGGTAAGGTTGGCGACGGAAAAATCTTCATCACGCCGATTGAAGAAGTCATCCGCATTCGAACCGGTGAGACGGGCAATACGGCGATCTAGTGGCACAGAAAACGAAAGAGCCGAGGCTCGGGTGATGTGCCCGAGCTTTCGGCATTTTTGCGTTTCGGAACTCTGTGTTCCGAGGCATTCGCCTGCATCGGCTCCCGTGTGCCGAGTCGCCTGGAAGCGCTCCCAGACCCCGTGGCACCTTCATGAATTTTCTGCTCGAATCAGTCGCCCGCTACCGCCAACGGTTGATCGACATCCGCGAGCACGGACGCGTTCAGTTTGCCGCTGGCGCTCCCGGGATTCAAACGGCGACCAGCCTGTGCCAGTCGCTCGACGAGCTGGTACTCGATATCTGGCAGGACACGCTGCAGGAGTTACCAGCCGACTTGGCCCACCAAGTTCAATCGCACGGGGCGATCGTCGCCGTCGGCGGCACCGGTCGTGGCGAACTCTGTCCGTACTCTGATCTCGATTTGCTCTTCGTCGCAGGCAGCGGAGCGAGTACGGTGTTTCGCGAGACACAGGAGCGGATGACGCGAACCTGCTGGGATGCCCAGCTCGAACCGGGAACGAGCTGCCGAACCATCGCTCAATGCATCCAGGACGCACAGCAAGATCCTAAATTCGCGTCCTCTCTCGTCGAGGCCCGCTATCTCTGGGGCTCCAAATCGCTGTTCGACAATCTGTCGCAAAAGTTTCGCAAACAGGTCGTCCAGCGACGAAAACGCCAATTCATGGGCGAGGTCATTCGTGGCCGTGAATCGGAGTGGCAAGATGGCCGCGCCGTTCAAGAATTGGAACCGAATATCAAGACATCTTCCGGAGGGCTGCGAGATCTGCATTTGATTCGCTGGGTGGGGTATGCCGCTCATGGTGTCGCCGATATCGATTCACTCCGACTCAATGGAGCGCTCGTTAAGGACGAGGCACACGTCCTTAAGGAAGCCTGGGAGTACCTGACAAAGCTCCGCATCAATCTCCATTACGCCAACAACCAGGCCGAGGAGAAATTCAGTCGCGGCGAACAGCTGCGCGTCGCGGAGGAGTGGGGCTATCACGACACGGCCAGTCAGCGCGGTGTCGAACGCTTGATGCAGGAGTATTTCCGTCACACCACGCAGGTCGCTTCGATCGCTCGGCGATTTATCGCCCGTAGCCGCCCGCACGCCATGCTGACTCGTGTGAAGAACTATCTGGTTGGTCACCGCGCCGAGGGTGTCCTGCATGTGGGGGAGAACGTCGACTGCTCGCATCGCGGGCTGGCCGTGGTCACACGGAGCCTGGAGTCGATGCTGAAGGTATATCGACTCTGTGCTTCGCTGAATCTGCAGCCGAGCCAGCGACTTGAGGAAGGACTGCATCAGGCAGCTCCCAAGCTCGTGCGAACCTCGGTGACAGCGATCGAAGCCAGATACTTCATGGACATCCTGAAGTATGGGGAGGCCTTGCCGGAGGTCCTGCGAAACATGGTCGAGACTCAAGTTCTCGACGTCGTGTTGCCGGAGTACACCCGGATTCGCTGCCTGATGCAATTCAATCCGTACCACCATTTCACGGTCGACGAGCACACTCTGCGTGCGGTGGCCATCGCCACCAACTTCCCGCCCGACAGCGGCCCGCTGGTGCAGCAGGTCTACCGCGAAATGCAGAACAAAAACCTGCTGCATCTGGCCATCATTCTGCACGACATCGGCAAGGGGTTTGTCGAGGATCACTGTCTGGTCGGCGTCCGCGTCGCCGCCGACGTTGGGCAGCGACTGCACCTGGTGCAGTCGCAAATTGATACTCTGAAATTTCTGATCCGCTGGCATTTGGAGATGGCGGACATTGCCTTTCGCCGCGATCACACCGATGAGGCGGAAATCGTCCGGTTCGCCCAGTTGTGCGAGACCCCCGAGCGATTGCAGATGCTGTATGCCCTGACCGTCGCGGATGTCACTGCCGTCGGACCGGGAACCTGGAGTACCTGGAAGGCTCTTCAGCTGGGTGAGTTTTACGACCGCTGCTTTGTGGTCCTGAGCGGTCGTCACTATGGCGAGTATGAGGCCGCTCGCTTGCGGAAAATCAATAGCACGGTGGTGGACCTCCTCCAATCATCCGCTCCCCAGATCCCTCCCGAATGGATTGAAACTCAACTCGCAGCGCTCCCGGCGTACTACTTCACCTGTACCGAGGCCGATCGAGTTGCGGCGGATTTGGGCATTCTTCACCGGCTGGCCCCCGACGATGTGATTGTCGACAGCACGTACGAGCCGCAGACCGATGCGGTCGAGTACCGAGTTTTTACCCGCAATCCCGAGGCGACGAAGGGCTGCTTTCATCGGCTGGCCGGAGTCCTGACCGCACTGCGGCTGTCGATTCTGTCGGCGGAAATTAACACCACGCAGGCCGGTGCGATTATCGACAGTTTCCACGTTCGGGACCGGGACTTTAAAGGGGAACCACCTGCTTACCGACGGGACACCGTGGCCAAAGCCATGCAGGACGCGCTGCTGGGGCGGCAGACGATTGAGGATCTATTTAAGAAGAACCGGCGATTCGGCGCGAGCCAGGTACTCCCTTTCGGATCGGAGACCCGTTCGCGCGTGCGTATCGATAATAGTTCGTCGGAATCCCGGACCATTGTCGAGGTATTCGCCCACGACCGGACGGGCCTACTCTATAGCGTCTCGCGGGCCATAAATCGTCTCAATTTGTCGGTTGATCTGGCGAAAATTGCGACCCATCTTGATCAAGTGCTGGACGTGTTCTATGTGCGGGAACTCGATGGAACCAAGGTCACCGGTCAGGCTCGATTGACCGAGATTCAAACGACCCTGGAGGCACGCTTGACCGAGTTCGAGTCGAAGGACTGGCGTCTGTTCGCGTAAGCCCGCTGGGGAGTTGGAACTCCTGTCGACCCTCAGGGCCGGTCCATGGAAATGACACTAATAAAGCCAACCTCGCACTTGAGATAAGGTAATTCGATGACAACAGAATAAAGGTAACCTGCCGCGAGGGGTCTAATGATTGATGTTCCCCGCCCTGTCGGCCGTGGCCCTCAATTTCATCTTGTCTCCCGCGATCACTGACACGCACACGTCAGAATCGTATCCAGCGTGGGAGTTCTCGCGGGGTCAACGGTGATGACACCAACTACTTCGAGAGTGGAATGACCACATTTTTATGTTGCTCGACAGGCCCACTCGCGGTTCCCATACGGCCAGATCCCAGAACCGGCTTTGAACCCGTTCCGTCATCGACGCCCACGCCAAATCGATGCAATACCGGGCTGATCGGATTCAGGAAGGTGTCATAACCGCCCCCGGCAAACAAGATCCCCACAGGGCGTCGATCAGCGACGGTCACCACCAGCGACCCCGAGTCTCCTGGTGCGCCGAACGCCGGGGTCCGCAGCTGAGTTTGCACGCCGATACAACTTCGGAAGCGAGCTAAACGAGAGCTACCAAAATTAACTACGGTTTCGATGTTGAGCGAATAGATTTTCCCCTTGGTGAACGCAGTCGTCCGTCCACACTTCTGGACCGGCATGCCGACAAACAAACTTTCCTGCGGAAAACGTGAGGGAGTCCCGTAGCCCACCCTCGGTGTGCTGACATCGACCATCCCGGCTGGGCAGAGGGCGATGGCTGCGTCCATCGTATTAATCGGGGCGGCCCTGAAGCTGGCGATGGCGGTAAAGAACTGCAGACGGTGCAGGTTCGACAGATTCCCAATGACATCTGTTGCCGGTCGGGCACAAGAATTGTCACCTTGACTCGGTTGGCAGATGGCATTGCCATTCACGCCCGCATTTACTATCCCGAACACATGGCAGTTGCTGAGGGCGTACTGTGATCCATCGCGGCCAATACATCGACATCCCAGTGTGCCGGCCGCACAGACATCAGTTTGATTAAAGGCCGAAACACCGATCGGGACGGGACGGCGGAATCGGGATGTGGGAACACCGCTTTGAACGGTACTGAATGCAGTGCCCGAGGTGCCCTTGGCTGCGGTTGAACTCGCCTTCTCAGCTTCCGGTCCCGGAGCGGCTTCGGGCTCAGGAGTCCCAGGAATGGCCGCCCTCCCTTCTTCGTAGGTGACGCGCGAGAATGCGGGTCCCGCGTTGATGGTCCCCGTGACAGTGATCTCGACGGGCACCCCCTCGATCTCGCCGGGGATCTTTTTCGACATCCCGCCGCGTGATGCAAACACGCGAATCACCAGCTTTCCGTCGGCATCTTCAGAGGTCCCCGTCCCGAGAATCGCTCCATCGTGTTTTAACACGAGATCGACTGTGGCCTTGTCCTGGATGGCCATGATGCGGTGCATCTCGCCCCAGGTATAGTCCTTTCCGGGAACCTTCTTATCATGGCTGACGATGTCCGATTCGAGATCCGCAGGCTTCGTCAACGTGTACGCCCGCCAGCGCAACGTGGGCGATTCCTCCAACTCGGCCTTCTTTTCCGAGAGTGGCGAGTCTGAGGTTAAAATCAACGTCCTCGCGGCAGATTCCTTGCCCGCTTCCAACTTGCGCTTCGCCGGAATCATTTGCAGATAGGGTGTGGTCTCCGTGAACTGACCCTGTGGTTCATGCAACTTTGTTCCCGACACGCTCGAACCATCGATCACCAAGACCAACTTGCCGGGCAGATCGTCCTCCGACTTATTCTTCAGCTGGACCTTGGCGGACAAGGTCTTCTCGCCAGCCACTTTCAGCTCTTCCTTATAAATCAGCTCGACGCGCTCCGTGACTTCCCACGGTCCGAGATCTTCGTCCGCGTCCGGCTTTGCAGTGCCGGCTTTGCCGTCGGGTTCTGCCGGAGTTGAGTCCTTTTGCTGGACGGTGGCCTTACGAGGCTTACCCGGTTTCTTGGGATCAGCTGCCGCTGCACAGAGAATTAAGGAGCCGCATGCCAGTACGGCAATTCCCAAAGTGAGTTGTGGACGAGACATGCGACGATTCTCCAGGCACAAGCGACCTGATTTGGCGGTGATGTGTGGTGGACGGGTGCGGTTTGCTCAATCAGCGAGCGCACCCCCGGCCTCCGCAAAGAGGCGACCACGTTCATTACTTCGGTCAAATCCTCGCCTAAACCTCCTCCACGGTATCCATCCCGAACTGGGGGGGCAAGAACCTATCTCTGAAAAAGTCAAAATCGGTGCGATCGACAGAGTCCACGGCCATCGGAACAGATTACCCAAATCAGCCAGCAGGACACCGCTCAGAACCCAAACGATTCTCGCAAGACCGCGTGATTCACCTGACCGAAGACATGCACCCGGCCCGTCTCGACGTTGTGAATCACTACTTCCGCGGGGCTGAACAGCAGCGGGTCGATCTTGTAGAAGTCTCGTCCCGCCTCTTCAAAGATCTTCAAGAACGGCTTCCCGTATGCGGCCGACGAACTCGACGGCACCTTTGGCCCCAGCGTGACCAAATCGTCGTCGTCACCGTTCACCCACAGCGTGACTCGCCCCCCGTACAGGATCGCATCGTTCGTGCGACCAATTCCCGCCATGTCGTCCCCCGCCACCGGCGGAATGGGGGCTAGGCCGCATCCGCTTTCGATGCGCGAGATATCAAAACCCAACGTATGCAGCTTGTGCAGCGCGGTCTCCACGCTCCGAGCGACGACCTGCATGTTCCCCGCTTGGCTGGCTGTCGGGGCGATGAGCAAGGCGATCGCTTCCGGCTCAACGCCACACTTCTTGGCGATGTCCTCGATCACGGCTTTGGTCGGCAGCTTCCCCGACTCCAGCACTCCGACCACCGCATGGGCCTCTTCGCGATAATCGAGTTCCTCGAAAATCTTCTCATGGGCATAGGCGGCCCGCATCGGCCCCGACCCCATCGCGAAGTACTTCCCGACCGAGACCTTCCACCCCGCATATTGACTCAGCAGGCACGCCTCAAGCGGAGCATCGGTCTGCACGAACAGATGTGGCCAACCAACCCCCGCGACCTCGCCCGGATGAATCGAAACCTCCGCGAGGCTCGCCAGACAGATCTCCGCCAAAGCCAGACCCGCCCCCAGCGATCCTTCCGCCTCAATGCCGAAGTCGAGGATGCACGCGCCACTGTCATTGTCGACCGGCTCGATCCGCAGATCGTCCGCCACGTTCATCGCCTGTTGCACCAAATCCCACGCCAGCTCATTCAGCGTCGGTGGGAATTCGTCGGTGTCGTCGATCTCATCAATCATGGAAGGGTCCAAGACAGGCAGTGAATACGTCAAGTCATCGTATGCTATTGGGTTACGAAGTGATTGTCAGGTGAGGCTGTCGACACACTGGCATCCACGGTCGAACCTCCCACAGAGGCGTTTTGATTGAATTTACGGATATTATCCATGCGTTGTAATATCAGTAACCTTCGTATACATTGCCTGGTGCGAACCCTGTCAAGAAGCCATATGCACCCGGTGCCGGAACCCCTCCCCTTTAACTCGCCGGACGCGACGAATTGCG
>Ga0105046_10007555_pt1 | contig 17113 bp, 11 predicted proteins | sample MAT03_FD_78385 | JGI IMG/M metagenome (GOLD analysis project Ga0105046, IMG submission 78385) | Freshwater microbial communities from Lake Fryxell liftoff mats and glacier meltwater in Antarctica - MAT-03 (megahit assembly) | ecosystem: Environmental > Aquatic > Freshwater > Ice > Liftoff...
GAAGTGGAGCAGAAGGGCGAAGACGCGCGCGCGCGGGCGATGAAGGAAGAACTGAAATGGGTTCGCTCCAACGCCAAGGGCCGCCAGACCAAGAGCAAGGCCCGCCTGGCCCGCTTCGAAGAGCTGAGTGACGTCGAATACCAAAAGCGCAACGAGACCAACGAGATCTTCATCCCGGTGGCCGAACGCCTGGGCAACGAGGTGATCGAGTTCGTCGACGTCAGCAAGAGCTTTGGCGACCGGCTGCTCATCGACAAGCTCAGCTTCAAGGTGCCCGCCGGTGCCATCGTGGGCATCATCGGCCCCAACGGCGCCGGCAAGTCGACGCTCTTCCGCATGCTTCAGGGCGTGGAAAAGCCCGACAGCGGAGAAGTGAAGATCGGCAAGACCGCGCAACTGGCCTTCGTCGACCAGAGCCGCGAAAGTCTGGCCGGCGAAAAGACGGTGTGGCAAGACGTGTCGGGCGGCCTGGACAACATCATCGTGGGCAAGTTCGTGATGCCCAGCCGCGCCTACCTGGGCCGATTCAATTTCAAGGGCAACGACCAGCAAAAGCTGGTCGGCAGCCTCTCGGGTGGTGAACGCGGCCGCTTGCACCTGGCCAAGACGCTGGCCAAGGGCGGCAACGTGCTGATGCTGGACGAGCCGTCCAACGACCTGGACGTGGAAACCCTGCGTGCGCTGGAAGAAGCGCTGCTGGAATTCGCCGGTAGCGCCATGGTCATCAGCCACGACCGCTGGTTCCTGGACCGTATCTGCACCCACATCCTGGCCTGCGAAGGCGACAGCCAATGGTTCTTCTACAACGGCAACTACCAGGAGTACGAGGCCGACAAGAAAAAGCGCCTGGGCGAGGAAGGTGCACGGCCTAAGCGCGTGCGGTTCAAGCCCATACGCTGAAGCGGCTGTCCTGGCAGGGGCTTCGCTGGGACTTGGCCGGACGTTGGCAGGGTCTTGGCATCAACTTGGAAGGGTACCGGCAGCGTCGCTGCGCACGCAGAATTGCCCAGCCCTTCACGGGCATCCGTCCGGGCCTTGCCTGACAATGGTCTCTCGCCCCGAAAGGCTACCGACCATGACGCGCAACCCCACCCCGCCCCATCGCTTTCATCGGGCTGCACTCGCCGCCGCAGCCAGCGCGGCGTTGCTGCTGCAGGCCTGTGCGTCACTGCAGGGGTCAGCCAACAGCACCGCGGTCAAGCCTGCCACGGCGGCAGCGGCAACAACCGCGGCGGCAACACCAGCAGCGCCGGCACCGCCCGGCGCCGCGGCTCCCGCAGCGGTGGTTGGGGGTGTCACCGCGCCTGCAAATGCCAGCCAGCCCAGACCCGCCTTTGCCCCTCCTGCCGTGGCCACCCCCGGCGGACCACCACCCTTTGGCACCGTCATCAAGGACGCCCGTCGCATCGATGGCCCGCTGACGCTGTGGCAGAAGGAGGACAAGGTCTGGATCGAGTTGCTGCCCGAACAATTGGGCAAGCCTTTCCTGCTCTCACCGAAGATCAAGAACGGCATCGGTGAAGCCTGGGTGCTGGGCGGCCTGATGGCATTCCCCGTCAACGGCGCCGGCGGCCAGCAGGTGGTGGAGTTCGTGCGCGTGCACAACCAGATGCGGCTGCAGGCACGCAACACCGACGTCATGGCCAAGGCCGGCACCCCCGAAGAGCGGGCCGTGCGTTCGTCGTATTCGAACAGTCTGCTGGGTGCGGTGCCCGTCATCAGCCAGCCCCACCCCGACCGCAAGAGCGTGCTGATCGAAGCCAACGGCCTGTTTCTGTCCGACCTGCTGGGCGTGGGCATGATGTTGCAGCGGGGCCTGCGCCAGGGTTACGGCCTGGACCGCAGCAACTCGGTGATCACGGCCGTGCGGGGGTCCGAGGTGGCCACCATCATCGAGACCGAAAACCATTTCTATTCCGGCGGCGTCGGTGCACCCGGCCCAGGCGGCGCGCTCGGGGCGCTGCTCGGCTCACCGAGCCCCTCCCTGCCCCGTTACCTGCCGGATTCACGCAGCATGCTGGTGGGTCTGCACTTTTCACTCGCCCCGCTGCCTGAACAGCCCATGACCCCGCGCCGCGCAGACCCGCGCATCGGCCTGTTCAGCACCACGGTGCTCGACTTCAGCAACGACCTCACCACTTCGCCCCGGCAGCGCTACGTCAACCGCTGGCGCGTCGAGAAAAAGGACCCGAGCGCCGACATGTCCGAGCCGGTCAAGCCCATCACGTTCTGGATCGACCGCAACGTGCCGGTGGTCTATCGCGAGACCGTGCGCGCGGCCATCCTGGAATGGAACAGGGCCTTCGAAAAGATAGGCATCAGCCAGGCCTTGCGCGTGGAGCAACAGCCCGATGACGCCAAGTTCGACACGCTGGACTTCGGCGTCGCCTCGGTGCGCTGGATGATGAATGCCGAGCCGGCGTTCGGCGCCATCGGCCCCAGCCACATCGACCCGCGCACCGGCGAAATCCTGGACGCCGACATCGCCTTCGAAGGCATGGCCGCACGCGGCGCCCGCACGCTCAGGGCGCGGGTGCTGCAAGGCGGACAGTCGCCGCAGTCAACAGGCAACCTCGAAGCCGCCCCGGCGCTGGACAGTACCCTGCCGGTGTCGTTTGCCACGCCGATCAGCTTCTTCCCAACCGCGGATGAAGGCCGCAACGCAACAGGCAACCACGCCTACTGCCAACATGCCAGCCTCGCCGCTGAACAGCTCGGTTATGCACTGGACGTGATGCAGGCACGCGGTGAGCTCGATCCCGACGGCCCGCTGGCGCGCCAGTTCGTGCTGGACTATGTCAAAGAAGCCATCATGCACGAGGTGGGTCACACGCTGGGCCTGCGGCACAACTTTCGCGCGTCGCGGGTCTACACCGAGGCTCAGCTCGCCGATCCCGAGTTCACGCGAGCCAACGGCACCACCGGCTCGGTGATGGAATACACGGCAGTGAACCTGCCGAGCCCAGGGCAAACCGGCGGCGTGCCGTTCCAGACCGCACTGGGCCCTTACGACTACTGGGCCGTCGAGTACGCCTACAAGACCATGGCGCCAGGGTCGACGCCGGCTGCCGAGCAGGCCGAACTGCAGCGCATCGCTGCACGCAGCAGCGAGCCACTGCTGGCCTACGGCACCGACGAAGACAACGCCTTCGGCATCGACCCCGAAACCCTGCAGCTCGACCTGGGCGCCGACCCCATCGCCTTTGCCGGTAAACGCCTGGCCATCGCACGCGACCTGTTCAAGCGGCAGGAATCGCGCGAACTTTCACCCACCAGCGATTACTCCGTGCTGCGCCGCTCGGTGGCCTTTGCGGTCGGCGACGTGACGCGTGCGGTGAGTGTGCTGGTGCGCCAGATCGGCGGCGTGCGCACGCTGCGCGACTTCCCCGGCAGTGGTCGTGAACCCCTTCAGCCCGTCGCCGCCGCCCTGCAGCGAGAGGCGCTTTCACTGGTCAGCTCGGCCGTGTTGTCGCCCGAAGGCTTGAGCCTGTCGCCCACACTGCAGCGTCGGCTCGCCCCGGATTACCTGGACCGCGCCGAGGCACTGGGCGGCAGCACCGATTTTCTGCTGCCACAGCGGTTGCTCGACCTGCAACGCGCCGTGCTGGCCTACCTCATGAGCGATGGCCTGGCGGTGCGGGTGCTCGACAGCCTGGGCAAGGTCGACCACGGTGCCGACGCCTTCCAGCTTTCGGAGCTGTACCAGCATCTGGCAGACAACGTCTGGCGCGAACTGGCCGACAGCCAGAGCAGCATCACGCCCGAGCGGCGCGACTTGCAGCGCGACCATCTCAACCGGCTGTCGTTGGCGGTGGTGCGCCCTGGAGGCAACGGCCGCGCCGACGTGCGCGGCCTGTTGCGCCAGCAAGCACGCCAGTTGATGGCCAAACTGGAAGGTGCCCAGCGGCGCAGCAAAGCCGACGAGGCCACGCGCGCGCATCTGTCCGACAGCCTCGACACGCTGCGCCAGGCGCTGGCGGCCACCATCCAGCGCCAGGCGTTGTAGCCAGAGCGGCGGTACCGCCGGCCGCGGCCTGGGCCGCCCGTATCATGTTCAGCTCCCTGCAACCAATGAAGAGCGACACATGCATGCTTGGCTTTGCGAGACCCTGGATGGCGTGGCTGCACTGCGCTGGAAGGAATTGCCCACCCCCGAGCCACAGCCGGGCGAGGTGCGCATCGCCGTCAAAGCTGCGAGCCTGAACTTCCCCGACCTGTTGATCGTCGAAGGCAAGTACCAGTTCAAGCCCGCACTGCCCTTTGTGCCTGGCGCCGAGTACGCCGGCCTCGTGGACGCCGTGGGCGCAGGGGTCACGAATGTCAAAGCGGGCGACACCGTGGCCGCCATTGCAGGTACCGGCGGTTTTGCCACCCATGCCTGTGTCAAGGCCACGCAGGTGATACCGCTGCCGCCGGGGTTCGATGTCGAGCACGGTGCGGCCTTTGCGTTCACCTACGGCACCTCGCACCACGCGCTGGTGGACCGCGCGCAGCTGCAGCCCGGCGAGACGGTGCTGGTGCTGGGGGCCGCAGGCGGCGTGGGCACGGCGGCGTTGCAGATTGCCAAGGCCGTGGGCGCACGCGTGATTGCTGCGGCGTCCAGCGCCGAGAAGTGCGCGCTGTGCACCGAGCTGGGTGCCGACGCCACCATCAACTACAGCACCGGGAACCTGCGTGAAGCCCTGAAGGCGCTGACCGAGGGCCGCGGGCCCGATGTCGTCTACGACCCCGTGGGTGGAGACTTCGCGGAGCCGGCATTCCGCTCCATCGCCTGGCGCGGCCGCTACCTGGTGGTGGGCTTTGCCGGCGGCGCGATACCCGCCCTGCCGTGGAACCTGGCGCTGCTCAAGGGTGCCTCGGTGGTGGGTGTGTTCTGGGGCGAATTCGTCAAGCGCGAACCCAAGGCCAATGCCGCCGCATTGCAGCAGCTGGCGCAGTGGTACGCCCAGGGCAAGATTCGCCCGGTGATCGACCAGCGCATGCCGATGGCGCAGATCGAGGTCGCCTACGCGCGCATGGCCAGTCGCCAGGTGCGCGGAAAGTTGCTTTTGGTCAACGACTGAAGCGCAACCGACCTTGGTTGGGCAGGGTCACAGTTCCGCGCTAGCATTGCAGCTTGCTGACAAGGTGCAGAGTTCACGATGCCCGTCAAGGTACTGATCCTCGAAGACAACCCGGTCGCCCGCAGTTTTTTGTGCCGCGTGGTGCGCGAGAGTTTCAGTGACGCAATTGCCATCACCGAGGCCGGCGACCTCGAAAGCGCGCGACGACACATCGCTCTCACGGGCGGCAGCCAGGGCTTGCATGGCACCGACCCCTACAAGCTGGTGCTGGTGGACCTGGAACTGCCTGACGGCAACGGCATGGAACTGCTCGCCGAGCTGACGCACTACCCGGCCACCAAGATCGTCACCACGCTGTACTCCGATGACGACCACCTGTTTCCCGCGTTGCAGTGTGGGGCAGACGGCTATCTGCTGAAGGAAGACCGGTTCGAAGTGCTGGTTGAAGAGCTGCAGAAGATCGTGCGCGGCCAGCCACCACTGTCGCCGGCGATTGCACGCCGTTTGCTCACCCACTTCAGGCCGGGCAGTTCCAGCGACAGTGCACCCGACTCTGGCTTCGTGCCCGCCCACAGCTTCACCACCAGCAAGCCCGTACCGCTGGGCACACAGCCCGACCACGAGCGCCTGACACCGCGCGAGAGCGAAGTGCTCACCTATCTGAGCAAGGGTTTCACGATCAAGGAAATCGCCAGCCTGATGGGCATCAAGTGGTTCACGGTCAACGATCACATCAAGTCCATTTACAAGAAGCTCAACGTCTCGAGCCGCGCCGAAGCCGCCGTGCTGGCCAGCAAACAAGGGCTGGTTTGATGGCAACGGAGCGCTGGCGTTAGCGCCAGGGCCCGGGCCGCGTTGGCTATGCCACCCAGCACCGCTGCTGGCATCCTGGGGCCAGACACCGGCAGTGGCCCGGGACAGGCAGGTAGGCTCAGCAGGCCGGCAGTGGCTGCCGGCGACGGGGATTCGGGCTTCGAGGCCAGCGCGTTTGGCGCCGGCACCGACCACGGCACCGACCACGGCACCGAGCACGGAAACAGCTACAGCAACGATGGCGAGGGCATCAAGCGGCGCCGAAATGCCCTGGTGTTGCTGGCTTTGCTGGGTTGTCTCGGCGTGTTCGTGCTGGCGCGCTGGCTGGCGGGTACGCCTTACCTGGACAGCCATTGGAGCGCCACCCAGGAAGGCAAGCTGCTGATGCATGCCAGCGCCAACCCGGTGCTGGCGCGCATGGGCGGGCAGACGCTGCAGACGCTGGCGGCGCCCGATGTTCGGCCTGTGCCCGTGGACGTCAGCCTGCTGCAGCGCTCACCACGCTGGCAGGTCAGCGACCATCTGCGCGAGCAGATGGTCGGGCAGCACCGGGCACTGAGCGCCGCGCTGGCCAGCGGCCGGGTACAGATGCTGTTCGACAGTGGCGAGCAGATCGAAGCCATGGCCGTGCCGCGTGGCTACGCGGGCCTGGGCTGGATGTTCTGGATGCTGTCGGCCGCCGCACTGGTGCTGTACCTGGTGGGCTGGGTCGTCGCAATGGCCAAGCCCCGGCTCTACAACCTGCTGTTCCTGCTGATGGCGCTGTGCCAGGCAGCCAACCTGGTGGCCATCGCCACTGAAACCCTGCCCGGCCTGGGCGTACCGGCCGGCCTGTTGTCGCTGGACCTGCCGGTACGGCTGGCGCTGGACGCCTGCACGGGAGCCGCCATCGTGCATGCCTTTGCGCTGTATCCGATGCGGCTGACATTCGCTCCGCGGCTGGCCTGGGCCGTCTGGCCCGTGGCCGTGCTGTCGGCCGCGGCAGTGGCTTCGGGCTGGCTGCCGGCCGCCTGGTGGTGGTCGCAAGGCCTGCTCCTGACCCTGGGCCTGCTGGCATGGGCCGTTGCCAGGCGGTCGTACAGCGTCGAGCCCAACCCTTTTGCGCTGGCGATGAAACGATTCGCGGTCACATCGGTGGCCACGCTGCTGCTGATGAGCGGTGCGGTGGCGCTTTCAGCGCAACTGCCGGGTTGGGCCCACGGCGTAGCGGTTGGAGCCTCCGTGACCTGGTATCTGTTTCTGGGTTCGCTGCTGGTGCTGGTGCCTTTCCTGGCCGGCAACCGGCGCGTCTTGCGCGAGTTTGCGTTGCTGGCCGGCATCAGCACGGTTGCCACTTCGTTGGATCTGCTGTTCGTGTCGCTGTTTTCTGTCGGGCCCTTTGTGTCGTTGGCGATCGCAGCTTTCGTGGCCCTGCTGCTCTACGGCGGCGCGCGGCAGTTCATTCTGAGCCGCCTTTTGGGCAACAACATGCTCACCACGGAGCGCATCTTCGAACACCTGTACCGCGCCGCGCGCGCGTTGCAGTCCACGCCCGAGCGTTACCCGCTACTGTTGGCGCAGCTGCTGCGCGACCTGTACGACCCACTGCTGATGCAGCGCGTCAGCCGCGTGCCCTCGCACTCACGCGTGGTCAACGGGGGCGCCGCGATGGTGGTGCCGGTGGTACCGGGCAGCGCAACGCCACACCGCGGCGAGCCAGTACCGACGCATGCACTGATGTTGCGCTTTGCCCAGAGAGGCCAGCGGCTCTTCACTGCCGAAGACGCTCGGCTGGCCGAACGCCTGATCGAACAACTGCGCCGTGCCGTAGCCTACGATCTGGCCGTTGAGACGGGGCGCAGCGAAGAGAGAATGCGCATCGCGCAAGACCTGCATGACGACATCGGGGCCCGGCTGCTGACGTTGATGTACCAGTCGCCGACGCCGGAAATGGAAGACTACATCCGGCACACACTGCAGGACCTGAAGACCTTGACGCGCGGCCTGGCCGCACCCGAACAGGCGCTGTCTCATGCCGCCGGCGAATGGAAGGCCGACCTCACGCAGCGTCTGGCCGCTGCGCGCGCCGAACTGGTGTGGTCGATCTGCATCGACCACGACCTGCGCCTGACCGTCGTGAAGTGGTCGGCACTGACGCGCATCCTGCGCGAACTGGTCAGCAATTCGCTTTACCACGGGCACGCCACGCGGGTAGAAGTGGCACTCGACCTGGCCGGCAGCCGCTTGCGTCTGCGCGTCACCGACGACGGTGAAGGCCGCGCCCCCGAAGCCTGGGCGCACGGGCTCGGCCTGGGCGGCGTGCGCAAGCGCGTCAAGGCCCTGTCGGGCCGCGTGGCTTGGTCAGAAGTCGCAGGCCGCGGTATTTCCTGCCAGGTGGATGTACCGGATTTCGATCAGAACGCGCGCGGAAGCCGCGGCACATCCCCATGAGTCGAGCAGTCAACCAGGGGTTACGGCAGCGCGTTGATGAGTCATGACATGCACCGAATTGTCCGCAGCAATGACAGTCTGGATGCGAGCGGGTCGTTTTCATTGGACAATAGGGGCCTCGCGTCGACCCATCCGCCCCGGCGGACCAGCACCAGCCATGAATACTCGCCGCACGCCCACCCCGTCCGCAGCTTCGGCTGGCCCCAAGCTGCGCCAGACCCAGGCCGAGTACACGGCCGCCCGCCCGCATGCCGAGCCCGGAGTCAAGCCGATGATGTCCAGCTCCAAGATGTACGTCTGCATCCGCTGCCACGCCAACTTCAAGACCGGTGACGGCAAGCCTGATCCGCGGTTGCGAGGTCTGGGTCGATGCAACACCTGCCTGGGTGCGAATGCGGCTGCTGCAGCAGCCGCTGCAGCTGTCGCGCCATCACCCACCACTACCTGAAGCCAACGGCAGAAGAATCGGCAGAAGCAACGGTATCCGTTTCTTCTCGAACCCGTTTCTTCTCGAACCCGCCTTTTCTTTTCTAACCCTTTCGTTCTCATCCCCTTTCGATCCAGGAGACTTTTCGATGTCGAGCAATACCCGTCGCGTTTTCCTCATGCAAGTTGCCGCCTGCGGCACAGCGGCACTGGCCGCATCCAGCGCCCACGCGCAGGCCAAGGTTGACGAGAAAGACCCCCAAGCCGTGGCGCTGGGCTACGTGGCCGACACCACCAAGGCCGACGCCAAGAAGTTCCCCAAGCACACCAAGGACCAGAAGTGCAACAACTGCGCGTTGTACCAAGGCAAGGCTACCGACGCCTGGGGTGGCTGCCCGCTGTTCGGTACCAAGCAAGTGGCTGGCGCTGGATGGTGCAGCGCCTGGGCGAAGAAGGGCTGATCCCCACGCGTTACAGGCCGGCCTCGCCGGCCTGTGTTCACAGCCAACGGCCCTTCGGGGCCGTTGGTCATTTCCCCTTGCCGGGTGGGCCGCACCCGCGACGTGCCGCTCAAGGGTTGCCAGCAGCCGGGTTGCAGTACGCGGTCAGAACAAACCAACGATCCTGCCGTCACCACCGACATCGATGGCACAGGCCGATGGCACCTTGGGCAGCCCCGGCATGGTCATGATGTCGCCACAGACCATGACGACGAACTCGGCACCGGCGGCCAGGCGAACCTCGCGCACGTTCACCACGTGCCCGCTCGGCGCGCCCCGCAACTGCGGGTCGGTTGAAAAGGAGTACTGCGTCTTGGCCACGCACACCGGGTAGTGGCCGTAGCCACCGTCCTGCAGGCGCTGGACTTGGGCCCGCACCTTGGCATTGGCGCTGATGTCTTGCGCACCGTAGATCTGCGTTGCAATGGCTCGCATCTTGTCCCACAGCGGCAGCTCCGCTTCATAGACGAACCTGAAATGGCTGGGCGTGTCGCAGAGGCGCACCACCTCGTGCGCAAGTTGGACCGCGCCTTTGCCGCCTTCTGCCCAGTGCCGCGCCAGCACCACCTTCACGCCCAGGTGAGCCAGTTGGTCGGTCAACAGCTGCACCTCGGCGTCGCTGTCTTCGGTACGGTGGTTGATGGCCACCACGCAGGGCAATCCGTACTGCTTGGTGATGTTCGAGACGTGCCGCTCGATGTTGCTGATGCCGCGCTGCAAGGCGTCCAGATCGGGCCGCGCAAGGTCTTGGACGTCGACGCCTCCGTGGTATTTCAGCGCGCGGATGGTGGCCACCAACACCGCGGCGGCCGGCTTCAGGCCCGCCTTGCGGCACTTGATATCGACAAATTTTTCGGCCCCGAGGTCGGCGCCGAAACCGGCCTCGGTCACCACATAGTCAGCCAGGCGCAGCGCCGTGCGCGTGGCAAGCACCGAATTGCAGCCATGCGCGATGTTGGCAAAAGGGCCGCCGTGCAGGAAAGCAGGTGTGTGCTCCAGGGTCTGTACCAGGTTAGGTGCCAGGGCATCTTTCAACAGCGCGGCCATCGCGCCATGGGTCTTCAGATCGCGCGCGAGGATGGGCTTGTGTTCGCGGTTGTAGCCGCAGACGATGTTGCCCAAGCGCTCCTTCAAGTCCTGCACCGAAATGGCCAGGCAGAAGATGGCCATCACTTCAGAGGCGACCACGATGTCGAAGCCGTCCTCGCGCGGAAAACCATTGCCTGGCCCGCCCAGCGCCACGGTCAGCTGCCGCAGCGCGCGGTCGTTCATGTCCATCACGCGCTTCCACGCAATGCGCCTCACGTCGAAGCCGAGCTCGTTGCCGTGGTGGATATGGTTGTCGATCATCGCTGCCAGCAGGTTGTTGGCAAGCGCGATGGCGTTGAAGTCGCCCGTGAAGTGCAGGTTGATGTCTTCCATCGGAATGACCTGCGCATAGCCGCCACCGGCAGCCCCGCCCTTCATGCCGAACACGGGGCCCAGTGAGGGCTCACGCAGGCAGATGACGGCCCTTTTGCCGATCTGACACAGCGCGTCGCCCAGGCCGACGGTGGTGGTGGTCTTGCCTTCGCCGGCCGGCGTGGGGCTGATGGCGGTGACGAGGATCAGCTTGCCTTGCGGCCGGTCCGTCAACGTGTCGATATAGGACAGCGCGATCTTGGCCTTGGTGCGGCCGTACGGTTCGATGGCCGATTCCGGTATGCCCAGACGTTGGGCGACCTGGCTGATGGGCTGTGGCGACGCCTCCTGGGCGATCTGGATGTCGGACTTCATTGCAGTGCTCCCGTGTTGCGCCGCAGGTCTTGGGCCGCGACGCGCCCGCAGAATAACGGCAGGGCGGCAGCGCTGCCGCACGCACGGCGTGAAATACGCAGGCGCCAGCCATGAAGACGCGTCCGCCATCACATACCTGGAGCACACACGTGGAGCACACACTTGGAGCACGCACCTGGAACACGAATTTGGAACACGAATTTGGGTACATCATTGGCGCCATGAACACATCCGTAAGCACCCTGTCGCCGGCGACGATGGCCGCTCCCGGCGGTCACTACAGCCATGTAGCCGTGGCCTCGGGCCTGGTCTTCGTCGCCGGCCAACTGCCCATCACGCCACAGGGTGTCAAGCTCACTGGCGCACCCTTCGAGCAGCAGGCCCGGCAGGTGCTGGCCAACGTGCAGGCAGCGCTCACGGCAGCCGGCAGCGATGTGCAGCGCCTGGTGCAGGTCCGTGTCTACATCACCGACATCGGGCATTGGCCGGCTTTCAACGCCGTCTATGCCGACTGGGCCGGACCGCACCGGCCAGCGCGCGCGGTGGTGCCGGTGCCCGAGCTGCACCACGGCTTGCTGCTGGAAGTCGAGGCGGTGGGCGCCGTGGCCTGACGAAGGCGCTGCTGTGACAGCGCCGCCTGCGTCCTGGGCGGCAGCACGGCCTGCGTCCTGGGCGGTGGTGAACGCGGGCCTGCGGCCACGGCCCCGGGGGGTTGACCCACTTGTGCTGGTGCGTGCGCCAGCCACAGACTCGCCGATGGCTTCAGGCCCCTGGCCACCCCAGGCTCAGATTCACATCCACCCGAGACCCGTCATGAAAATCCCCTCGCTCAAGGAAGTTGTTTCCGCCGAAGAATGGCAACTGCGCGTCGCTCTCGCGGCGGCCTACCGACTGGTGGCCGTCTATGGCTGGAGCGACCTGGTGTTCACGCACATCTCGGCACGCGTCCCCGGCCCGGGACACCATTTCCTGATCAACCCGTACGGGCTGATGTTTGACGAGATCACCGCGTCCAGTCTGGTCTTGATCGATCAGGACTGCAACAAGCTGCGTGAGTCGCCGTTCCCGGTCAATCCGGCCGGCTTCACCATTCACAGCTGCATCCACGCGGTGCGCGACGACGCAGGCTGCGTGTTGCACACCCACAGCCGCGCAGGTGTGGCGGTCAGCGCCCAGAAGGCCGGCCTGCTGCCGCTGAGCCAGCAGTCCACGCTGATCCTGAATTCACTCGCGTACCACGACTACGAAGGCATCGCGCTGAACGCCGACGAGAAGCCTCGTCTGCAAGCCCATCTGGGCCCTGCCAACTACCTGATGCTGCGCAACCACGGCCTGCTGACGGTGGGCCGCACGATTCAGGATGCTTTCTTGCAGATGTACTTCTTCGAGAACGCCTGCCGTATCCAGATCGACGCGCAATCGGGCGGTGCTGAACTGAACCTGATCGGGCCGGGCCCGATCGCAGCCAACGCCCATGTCTCCAAAGTCGCCACCGCAGGCCAGGGCGCCCACCTGGCCTGGCCCGCACTGCTGCGCAAACTGGACCGCGAGAGCCCGGGTTACGACGCTTGAGTTCGGCGGCGTCCACCGCCGCCGACGCGGCTGCCGCTCAGCGCGCAGCGGCTGGCGAGCGCCAACGGGGCGTTTCCAATGGTGATGTTGCAGCAGATGCAGTCTGCGGGTGCCGTGGGCGGTGGTGTCTTATCGACCGTGGATCCGCGCACCGGGGGCCGGGAGCCGCGCACCGGGGGCCTGGGCCGCGCCAAAGCCTGCTTGGTTTGGGGTGGCTGATGGGGCTCGAACCCACGACAACAGGAATCACAATCCTGGACTCTACCAACTGAGCTACAGCCACCGCAGAGTCGGGAAGTATAACGCCCTGGTCTGCCCTGACTGAAGAGCTGAAGAAGAGGTGATTCAGGGACCTCTTGAATCTACGCTTAGGCACCGGCCGCGGCCGCGGCCGCCCGAAGCTGCTGCGCCGCGGCTTCAGCGCTCCTGGCAGCAACCAGACCAGCAACCAGACCAGCAACCAGACCAGCAAACCGATCAGCGAGGCGGCGTCGTTTCCGCGGCAGTGACTGCACGGGCTGCTTCAGGCTTCAGATCGGCCTTGTAGCGCCGCTTCAGCGCCGACAGGTAAGCATCGGTCTCGGCTGCCGCCCAGGCTTGCGTGTACTGCTGGCTGAGCGTGGCCTCGCCACCGGGCACCGCTTCACGCGGCAACACGGCCGATACCCGGAGCACGACAAATCCACCCTCGGGCAACTCGACGCCTGCCAACTGGGGCAGCTTGTCGGCATCGGCGCGCAGCGCGGCATCGAGCACAGCCTTGGGTACACCCTGGGGCTGCGCACGCGAGACCGTGGCAGTGCCCGACAGCTTTTCAGCTGCGGCGCCGGCCTGCTGCACGGCGGCCAGACGCGCCCGGCCTTCGTTGCGCGCGAGTGCCTGTGCCTGCTCGGAGGTGACACGCTCACGCACCCTGTCCACCACCTCGGCCAGCGCCTGCACACGTGCTGGGGTGTGCTGGACGACACGGGCTGCCACCAGCTGGTTCGGCGCCACTTCAACGGCATCGGTGTTGCGCTTGTTGGTCAGCGCCTCCTGGCCAAACACAGCGTCGAGCAACTTCGTCGAAGCCAGTGCGCCCGTGGCGCCGGGCAACGGCTTGCGTTGCACGGTGGCGGTCTGTTTCTTCAGCTTGAGCTTGTCCACCAGCGGCTGCAGGCTGTCGGACTGCTCATAGGCCGTGTTGGTGAACTGTTCGGCCGTGGCCGGCCACTGGCGTTGCGCGGCTGTCTTGCGCAGCTCGGCCGCGATCTCGGCGCTGACTTCCTCGTAGGGTCGCTTGCTGCCGCCCTTCACGCCAGTGAGCAAGATGACGTGATAACCGTAGTCGGTTTCCACCGGACCCGACAGGTCGCCCTGCTTCATCGCGAACGCCGCATCTTCAAACGGTTTGACCATGGCGCCGCGGCCGAAGAAACCGAGTTCACCGCCTTGCTGCGCACTGCCGGTGTCTTGTGAATTCTTGCGCGCCAGTTCGGCAAAGGCTGCCGGGTTCTTGCGGGCCTCCGCCAGCAGGGCTTCGGCCTTGGCACGGGCGGCTTGTCGGACCGCTGCCGCCTGATCCTTGTCAGCGTTGATCAGGATGTGGCTGGCTTGCCGCTCTTCAGCGGCCGTGAAGCGGGCCGCGTTGTCGTCGTAGAACTTGCGAATCTCCGCATCGGTGGGCGCAGCCGCGGCGCCGAGTGCAGCCAGGTCGAGCGTCACATACTCGATGGTGGCTTGTTCAGGTGTCTTGAAATCGTCGGCATGGCTCTTGTAGAAGCTCTCGACTTCGGCTTCGGTGGGCTTGACCTTCTCGCGGTAGGCCACGGGGTCGAAACGCTGGAACTGGATCTCGCGCCGCTGCAACAAAGGGTCCACCGTAGCAGCCACGATGCTGGCGGGCGCCAGCGCAGAGCGCCCAACGCCACCCAGCACCTGCTGCATGGCCAGTTCCTGGCGCAATTGCTGGGCAAACATCTCGGAGCTCATGCCCTGCATGGCCAGGATCTCGCGGTTCACGCTGCCGTCGGGGTTGCGCACCTGGGCAAACTGCGGGTCGCTGGCGAACAGACGCTGGAGTCGCGCATCGCTGGGGCTCAGGTTCATGTGGTTGGCTGCAGCCAACAGCACCCGTTCGCGCACGATGCCGTCCAGCGTGTCGCGGCGCATCTCCGGCGTGTCGAAGAGCGATGGGTCGGCGCCCTGCATTTGAGCGCGCGCGCGCTGCATCAGTCGCTGGTGGGCGTTGTCCCACTCGCCGCGCGTGATGTTCTTGCCGTCCACCGAGGCCACGGCCGTGTTGGCGCCATCGCCAAACTTCTGATAGCCGTCGATGCCGAAAAAGACGAAGGACGGGATGATCAGCAACAGCATGAACCCCAGCGCCAGCCGGGTGTGGTTGCGAAAGAAATCGAACATCGGTAGAGCCTCGGTGGAGCTAGGGGTGGGCGGCGCTTGAAGGAGCCCAAATGCCATGACTGCGGGCTCTGAACCCTGGCGCGGGCGGCCTGCGCTCAGGCCTTGCCACTACTGGTACGAAGGCAACAAGGAAGCGAATCGCGGTTCGCCGTCGTTGCACGGGGGCTGCCACCCCAGGGCCAACCAGCACAGCCCAAAACAAAAGCGCCGCAGCGCCTTTGATTCTATAGAAGGTGGTGGTGGGTGCTGACGGGTTCGAACCGCCGACCTACGCCTTGTAAGGGCGCCGCTCTACCGGCTGAGCTAAGCACCCGGTAGGCAGAGCTTACAACGCGTCGCGCAGGCCCTTGCCCGGACGGAACTTCGGCACCTTGGCGGCCTTGATCTTGATGGCCGCGCCGGTGCGGGGATTGCGACCCGTGCGGGCCGCGCGCTTGGGCGCGGTGAAGGTGCCGAAACCGGTGATGGTGACCGTGCCACCTTTCTTGAGAGTGGTCTTGACCGCGCCTATCAGGGCCTCGAGCGAGCGTGACGCCGCGGCCTTCGAGATATCGGCCTGCTTGGCAATGTGTTCGATCAACTCACTCTTGTTCACGTCGCATTCCCCTGTCTAGGTATTTGGTTCCAGCCTGATCCGAGATGGCCTGCTGGGCGTGGCTCAAAGGCGCCAGAGCCCGTTTTGAGTCATCGTGAGAGTCAAGCCGCACAGCCCCTGCGCACCCATGCAGCAATCAAGGCCAAGACTACCTAAGTTTATGACGAAGCGAAACCGTCCCCGGCGCGGTATCGCTGATCAGGGTGACAGTGCTTATCCGCTTGACAGGCCGCTGACGCACGCCTACGCGGCGCGAGCGGGGCCTCCGCCGGCTCGCGCCTCAACAGCCTACGGCCTGGCTCCCGTGCGCACGGCCAGCGCCACGCCGAAGGCCGTCAGCGCCAGTCCGGCCAGCACAGCGGCGGTCAGCGGTTCTGCAAACAAGATGGCTGCGAGCACGGCGGTGCAGGGGGGCACCAGGTACATCAGGCTGCTCACCGAGGTAGCCGCGCCGCGTTGTATCAAAAGGTACAGCAACGAGCTGCCGCCCAAGGTCAGCACCATCACCGACCACACCAATGCGCCGATCAATTCCGGATGCCACACCACCGGCTCGGATTCCAGCGCTGCCAAGGGCGCCGTCACCAGCAAGGCCGCGATGAGTTGCACGGTGTTCGCACTGCGCACATCACAGGCCTTTACCCACCGCTTCTGGTACAGCGTGCCGGCCGTGATGCTGAACAAGGCCAGCACAGCCGGGGCCACCATGGCGAGCTGCGCCTGACCCAGCTGCAACTTGCTGCCCACCACCAGCAGCAGGCCTGCCAGTCCCAGCACAAGACCCAGCCACTGACGGGCCGGTATCAGCAAACGGCCCGCGGCTCCGCGGTTGTAGGCGCTGAGCCAGAGCGCCGTCAACAGTGGTTGCAGGCCGACGATGAGTGCCGCCAGACCGGCGCCCAGGCCGCCCTTGACCGCGAACCAGACACCACCCAGGTAGCCGGCGTGCATCAGCACACCGGTCACGCCCAGGTGCAGCCACTGCGACGGGCTGGCCGGCCAAGAGGGCCTGGAAACCGCGATCCAGATGCCGAAGGCAACGATCGAAAGCAGGTAGCGCAGCGCCAGAAAGCTGAACGGCGGCGCGTGCGGCATGCCATAGCGTGCGACGACAAAACCCGTGCTCCAGATCAGCACGAACACCACCGGCATGGCACGCAGCCAGCGCGAGCCGGCGCCCGTCATCGCGACTTGGCTCTGATCTCGGGTATCGCGCGCCGCAGGTAGTAGACCATCGACCAGAGGGTCAACACAGCCGCCACGATCATCAGCCACTCGCCCCAGAGCCTGGTGTCGATGAATCCGAACAGCCGGCCGTCGTAAAGCAGAAACGGGATCGCCACCATCTGCGCCGTGGTCTTGAGTTTGCCCAGCATGTGCACGGCCACGCTGCGCGCGGCGCCTATCTGTGCCATCCATTCGCGCAGCGCAGAGATGGCGATCTCGCGCCCGATGATGATCAGTGCCACCAGCACGCCCACCCGACCCTGCCCCAGCAGCACCAGCAGGGAGGCGCAGATCAGGAACTTGTCGGCCAC
>Ga0105046_10007556_pt1 | contig 17112 bp, 10 predicted proteins | sample MAT03_FD_78385 | JGI IMG/M metagenome (GOLD analysis project Ga0105046, IMG submission 78385) | Freshwater microbial communities from Lake Fryxell liftoff mats and glacier meltwater in Antarctica - MAT-03 (megahit assembly) | ecosystem: Environmental > Aquatic > Freshwater > Ice > Liftoff...
CCCAACTGGACCGAAGAGCCGCCGCGCGTGACGATCACCTTCCGGGTCGGTGAAGATCGCTATCGCGTGACGAAGAAATTTAAGAAGGGCGACGGGTCGCTGGAACGCGAGACGGCGGGAGGATGGACCACGATCACGAGGGCACAGGCCGAAGTTCACGACCAAACGCTCAGCCTGGTGGGCGGCAAAGAATCGGACAAAGGCCTGACGCAGTTGCTCTGGCTTCCGCAGACAAGCTATCGTCTTCCGACGGGCGGCAAGTTTGATCCCGATGTGCAGGCCCAGCTCCGCAACGTACTTGGTGTCATGCAAACACCGCTCGACGATTCTTTCATTGTGAAGGTGAAGAAAAACTGGGCGACCTGGCACACGCCGACCAGCAAGCCCGGCGAAGAACCCAAAAGACCCAAAGCGTTCGCGCAGGACAAAGAGAAACTGGATGCGGCCGAGACGAACCTCGCGAGGCTCGATGCGGAACAGCAGTTGATCGAAAAGACGCTGGTGCGGATCGAGCATCTCGAAGGCGAATCACGACGGCTTCGCGGCGACTTCACCCGCCACGAAGCGGAGGTGCAGGGCCTGCAAGCGGAATCGACCCGCATCCAGGCCCGGCTGGAAGCGTTCAAACTGGCGGAGCTTCAGGTCAAGAATGCCGATGCGGCTGTTGAAGACGCGAAGAAAAAACTGGGTGACCGAACCGCGGCTGAGAAACTGGCAAAGGAAGCCGAGGCGGCACTGGAAGCCGCGAAGGATCGAGCCGACAAGACGGGCCGGTCGTTGATGGAGACAGAAAACGCTCTCCAGGAACACCGCCGACGAACGGCCGAGCTACTGGGTCAGGCGCGTTTGGTGCGTACGGAGATGAACGCGGCCGATGCCCAGCAACGGCTTATTCAACATCAGACCACGTTGACCGATCTCGAAGACAAACTGAAACGAGCGGAGGAGTTGCATCAGGAACTCGTGTTGTTGAAAGATCTCGATCTTCGCGAGCCCGCACCGGACAAGAAGACGCTCGACGAACTGACGGCCAATCGCACGGAGGTCAGGAAGCTGGAGGCCGACTTGCGGGCCGCCGCCATGGTGATGAACATCGTAGCCGAGCCGGGTTCCTCGGCCGCCGTCGAAGTGGATGGCGTCATCGAGACCTCGGGGACCAAAACATGGCCGGTCCGCCGGCGCGCCGAAGTGAAGATCGCCGGCTGGGGGCGTATCGAGATCGCCCGCGGCAGTGACGCTCGCGGTCTCGACGAAGTCGAGAACGACCTCGAAGAGCACAACCGACTTTTTCGGGAAAAGATCGCCGTCTACGGTCTTTCCGGACAAGATCCGGCCGCACTCGATGTCCTCCAGAAGCGTTTGGCGACTCGAGCGATTCGCGCCGCGGACCGCACCCGCATCGAGAAGGATCTGAAACGACTGGCGCCGAAAGCTGTCGAAGCGCTGCGAACCGAAGTTGCCGGTTTAAGCACGCTCATCGAGACGCTACAAAAGGATTTTGCCGGCTCGCCACGCTTGGCCGATCCGAAAGGCCAGGCGGATATCCTGCGAGAACAATTCAAGAAACTCGAGGCCGAGATCGAGGCTTCGACTCGCGCGGAAACCGAGACGACATTGCGGATCGACGCGAAGCCCGCGGGTTTGCGAATTCAAGCAAGCCAGGCCCAGAATGATCTGGCGACGGCGGAAGCGACGGCCCGCATCCGGCATGAGAATGTCGAGCGATTGCCGACGCACGAACAAACGTCCGTCGCCCTGGCGGCGGCGGAACAGAATCGGAGCGAAGCCCGATCAGCGCTGGCCGCGGCGTGCTTGACTGAAGAGGAAGAAGCGTTGCCCGGCCGCCTGATCGCGGCGGCGGATTCACTGAGTCAATACAAACTGCGGCTTGACGAAGTCCACAAGGAGTTGCACACCCTTCAAGGATCGGTCGGCAAGGAAGGGCTCCATCAGGAACGGGCCGAGGCAGCGGCGGTGGTTGACATCTTGAAGCGGAAACGGGATCGCGATGAACTCGACGCCAAGTCCTACGACCGGATCTACGCTCTTTTTGAAGAGTGCCGGCAGAAGCAACTGAGCACGGTGACCGGCCCCGTTACCGATCGAGTCATTCGCTGGATGCGGTTGACCGGGATCATTGACTATCAGTCGTTCGAATGCGGCGACGATTTCCTGCCGGTCTCGCTTCATCGGAAGGATGGCAACGGCGCCATGCTTCTGCAGAACGAATCGACGGGCGCCCAGGAGCAAATTGCCTTGATGACCCGGTTGGCGCTCGGCTCGGTTCTCGCCAGCAGCGGCGAACCCGCCGTCGCGGTCCTTGATGATCCGTTGACCCACAGCGATAGCGGGCGACTGCAGCGGATGCGGACCGTCCTGAAAGCCGCGGCCGCGGGCGATCCTCACGCCCACCCGCCGGCCGGGCCGTTGCAGATACTTGTCTTTACCTGCCATCCTGAATGGTTCCAGGTCGATAGCACGACGACGATCGACCTCGGCAACGCGGCGAATCTTGATCGGATCTGAAGATCAACGGATCTCTTGTCAAGATGCAACGACCGACGTGGTGACGACAACTTTCTTTTCGAAGGCGCTCGATAGGCCGCCATTGTTAATGGTGATCGAATGGCCCGGCAGCGCCGGCACGCGAGGGCCGGCCACGATTCGACCTGTCAGATTCACCGGATCGGTGCCGGACAACACGAGCGCCAACGTGCTCGATTCTCCCGCGGCGCGAAGCAGCGGAATCGTTTCTGGCAGGGCGAATTGTTCCCCGGCCACGCCATCCACAAAGCGGCCGTAGCGAATCTCGCCCCGCGCTTCCAGCCGCCGATAATTGCGGATCAATTCTCCCCAGCGCGGCGCCGCGGACTCATTCGCGATCAGGTCGCGGAACATGACGCCGTAGCGCCGCAAGAGCAGGCGGCACCAATGGTCGATGCGTTTTTCGTCATCCACCACAGGCAGGAGCGGAGAGCGGACGAGCGTCCAGCGCCCGGCCGGCTGAGCCATCTGGTGTTCGCGTCGCCGCATGCGATGACGGGCCGCGTGGGCGTTCACTTTGATCAACGTCCGCAAAGCCGGGTAACCGTCGCTGGTCACCAGGCCGGCCGAGGCCAACTCGCCCAACACGTCTTCCACTTGCGTGGGAAGCATCTGCAACATCGCCCCGATCTGACCGGGGAACAGCGCCCCATGGCGGACGAAGGCCTCGTGGGCCGCGCGGGCATTACTGCCCAGCAGATCGAGAAGGGCGGGTTCGACCGCTTGATCCTGGCTCGGCGACAGCCAGGAGATGTCTTCGCTCCGCATCAACGAAATGGGCGTTGAGCGCGTCAGCGGCTTCATCGGCCGGCCGTTCGTTTCGCCCGCTTGCTGCGTCCAGGTTGTCGGCCGCAGCCTGCTCCAGCTGACTTGGCCCATGAACGTGACGGCATCCATCCAACTCGGGTCGTACTCTTCCAACCGGGCCGGCAGAATGTATTTCTCCCAGTGTCCCGCGGGGGCTTCAAATCCTTGCAGTTGTTCGACCAGCGCGAGCAGTCCCATCTGGCCACGATGCTTTGTCTCCGGTTGCAAATGCTGATAGCGAACCAGAAAACGCATGAACTGTTCGCGGGAAACTGGAGCAATCTGCCGGCGCAAGCCTTCCATTGTCAAACGGTGAATGCGCGCCAGCAACCGGCGATCGCACCATTCGAGTTCGGCCTCGCCGGTGAACCGGCCGCGTAGAACCGCGCCCTGTGTTTCGAGCGTGAGGAGCCCCACTTCCGCGTCGGTGGGCGACAGGCCGAGATCGCTTGCCAGGCGTTCGGATGTCGTCGGGCCGATATATTCAATCCGGCCACGCACCAACTGAACGACGGCTTCTTCGCGCGGCCACACCGTGCGGACGCCGCGGGGGATCGCCACTTCGGGCCTCGGCCTCGCATCGGGCCAAATCGCGTGAACGACGGGCCAGCGTTCCGTGGCGACCCACAAGGGACTCGCACCCGACCGTTCGACCAAGGTCGACCGGCCCACCGAACGCAGGACTTCGAAATAGCTCAACCAGCGCAGGGCTTCCGCGTTTGGCAACGCCCCGGCGGAGAGCAACACATCATGAAGTTCGTCGGCATCGCGCACTAAAGGCCAAGCCTCCTTCTGCCACGCCCCCCCATCTTCCCTACATACCTTTCGCGGGAAAATGTAGAATATGACATTATCTAAGTTCATTCACAGTAAACGTTTATAACGATAAGTAAATTTGTACAGTTGTCGTTTCTTTTTTCCTGAATAATTTTCCATCCGCTTACCGGTGTTTGTCGGCACCAATGGGTATCTGCGCGAAGCTCGATCACTTAGCAATGAGACGTTCTAAAGAACGACATTTCTTCTGTTTTGGTTCGTTTCTTCCGGACGTGTTGGATTCTTCCGGACATGTTGGATTCTTCTAGGGAGGGGTGTGTCCCTTTCCGGCAGAAGAATTGTGGGTGCTTTCCGCCCAGGGGGCATCACACGGTCACGGGGGCAAAGCCCACCCGCTGGGCTTCAAGAAATAAACAATCGGATCAACTTGTAGGAGGATTCGGAGCCTTCCGAGCCGGTAACTGAGACCGAGCCCCCAGCCGCTGCCGCTCCGCCGCCCGCGGCGGCAATGCGCCGGAGTTCCGGAACTTCATCCTGGGGTTACGGTTGGTCGCGAACCCGTAAATCTACGCCGCCGCCTGGCTCTCCGTATCCAACAAGTCTACCGCAGGCTTGCGCCGCAGTTTATCGAGATAGATGTAGGTCACGGGCGTAATGTAGAGTGTGAGGAATTGCGAGACGATCAGGCCGCCGACGACGGCCAGGCCGAGGGGTTGGCGTGATTCCGCGCCGGCGCCGAGGCCTAGTGCGATGGGGAGAGCGCCCAGCAGGGCCGCCATGGTGGTCATCATGATCGGCCGGAATCGCACGAGGGCGGCCTCGTGGATGGCCTCGGATGCGGACTTGCCTCGCGTCCGTTCCGCGTCGAGTGCAAAGTCGACCATCATGATTGCGTTTTTCTTCACGATGCCGATGAGCAGGATCAAGCCCACCGCGGAATAGAGATTGAGTTCCGAATCGAACAGGTAGAGCGTCACTAGCGCGCCAATACCCGCCGAGGGAAGTCCCGACAGGATCGTGATCGGGTGAATGTAGCTCTCGTAGAGCATGCCCATGATCAAGTAGATGACCACGACCGCCGCGATCAAGAGAATGCCCAAACCGGCCGCGGAGGCCTGGAAGGCCTGGGCGGTTCCTTGGAAGCTGGTCGAGATCGTCGCGGGGAGCACATCGCGCGCGGCCGTGTCCACTTGCGTCAGCGCGTCGCCGAGCGATGCCCCGGTCCGCAGGGCGAACGATATCGTCACCGATGGCAACTGCCCGGTGTGGTTCACCTGCAAGGGGCCGACGCCGCGATCAATTTTCACGAGCGTATCGAGCGAAACCAGACCGCCTTCTTCGCCACGAACATAAAGTTGCGAAAGAGAAGCCTGGTCGCGGCGGTACTTCGATTCCAGTTCCAGGATGACCTGATACTCGTTGTTGGGGGTGAAGATCGTGGTAATCTGCCTCGCCCCATAGGCGTAAGCTAGCGCGTCTTCGATCGCGCGGGCGTTAACGCCGAGGGCCGTGGCGCGGTCGCGGTTGATGCGAACGGTCAACTGGGGACTGTTGAGAAGCAAGTCGCTGGTCACATCGCGGAAGTCCGGCAGAGCCCGGAGGCGTGCCTCCAAAATCGGGGCGAACTTGTAGAGTTCCGCCGTGTCGGGGCCGGAGAGCGTCACCTGATAGGGGCTCTTGCTCATTCGCCGTTCCAAACGAATCGGCGGCGGCATTTGAAGATAGACCTTTAGCCCGGGCACGCCCGCCAACTTCGGTCTCAATCGGGCGATCACCTGTTCTGCTGACAGAGAGCGTTGGTTGCGCGGCTTCAGGCGAATGAACAACCGGCCGGAATTGCCCGTGACGGTCGACCCCGAGACGCCGATCGACGAGGAGAATGCATCGACATTTTCATCCTTGCGGACGATCTTCTCCAATTCCGAGTGGGCCGCCACCATCGCTTCGAACGAGATGCCCTGGGCGCCTTCGGTCGTGACGTAAACCTGACCGGTATCCTCGTTCGGCAGAAAGCCCTTTGGCAAAATATCCAGGTAGTAAGCCGTGCCGGCAATCATCGCCAAGGTCAACATCAGGGTGATGAACGGCCGGCGCAGCGTTAGCAACAGCGTGCGATCGTACACGCGGGCGACCCATTCGAAACCCCGTTCAGTCGTGCGAAACAAGAGGCCGTGCTTCTTGTTTCGCTCGGGGCGCAACAGCATAGCGCAGAGCATGGGCGTGAGGGTGACCGACACGAGCCCCGAGATGACAATGGCCAAGCTGATGGTGACCGCGAACTCGCGGAGCAGACGGCCGACAATGCCGCCGAGGAACAAGACCGGGATAAAAACGGCCACCAGCGACACCGTCATCGAGAGAATGGTGAAGCCGACTTCCGCCGAGCCGTCGAGAGCCGCCCGCATCGGGCCTTTTCCCATATCCAGGTGGCGAACGATATTTTCGAGCATCACAATCGCATCGTCCACGACGAAGCCAACCGCCAGCGTCAACGCGAGTAGCGACAGATTGTCGAGACTATAACCCAGCATCTCCATGATGGCGAACGTCGCGACCAGCGACACGGGTAGGGCGAGCGCGGGAATCAACGTCGCCCGCAGGTTGCGCAGGAACAAGAAGATGACGAGCACCACCAGGCCGAAGGCCAGCAGCAGCGTGAATTGAACATCGCGAATCGATTCGCGAATGGCCCCCGAGCGATCGATCAAGACATCTAGGCCGACGGATGGGGGAAGCTGGGCGCGGAAAGTCGGAAGCAACGATTTGATCGACTCGGCCACCGCGGCGGTGTTGGCGCCCGGTTGCTTCTGAATGCCCAGTACGATCGAACGTTCCGGTTCGAGCATCTTCCCGTCCGGGCCGCGGCGATTGAAAAAGGCCGACACTTCGTCGTTTTCCACGCCATCTTGCACGGTGCCCAGTTCCTCGAGCCGTACGGGATTGCCCTTGCGATAGGCGACGATGATGGGCTGGTAAGAGGCGGCATCGGTCAACTGGCCGGTTGAACGGATCGCGACCGTCTGCTTTTTACCCTGCAACGATCCGATGGGAAGATTGCTGTTCGACTGCCGAATGGCCTCGGCGACTTGATCGATGCCGACGCCGCGCGACGCCATCAAGCGCGGATCGACCGACACGCGCACGGCGTACTTTTGTGAACCGTAAATATTGACTTGAGCGACGCCCTCAACCATCGAAAGTCGCTGGGCCAACGACGTTTGTGCGTACTCGTCCAGCCGGTACATCGGCAGCGTCTTCGAAGTCAGGGCCAACATGAGAATCGGCGAATCGGCGGGATTTACTTTGCGGAACGAAGGCGGGGCAAGCATGTCGGGCGGCAAAAGCCTCTGGGCCTGCGAGATCGCCGATTGCACGTCCAGAGCCGCGCCATCAATGTTGCGATCGAGTGAGAATTGCAGGGTGATTGAGGTAGTGCCGAAGCTGCTGACGGAACTGATTCCCTCGACGCCCGGAATGGCGGTGAATTGCTTTTCCAGCGGAGTGGCCACCGATGACGCCATCGTCTCGGGGTTGGCGCCGGGCAGGCTGGCGTTTACGGAAATCGTTGGAAAATCGACGTTCGGCAGATCACTCACGGGCAACGAGCGGTAGCCGAGTACGCCGATGGCGGTGATGCCGACCATCAGCAAGGTCGTCATGACTTTACGGCGAATAAAAGGGGCAGAGACATTCATGGTTGAGTTTCCGGCCCTCGCACCGCGACCTTGGCGTCCGGCGTCAGGCGCAAATGGCCATCGGTCACCACGGTCTCGCCGCCCTTCAATCCCTTGGCCGCCACGGCCTCGCCTTTGACGACAAAAGCAACCTCAATCGGCCTCATTTCCGCGGTGCTATCTTTACGGACGACATAAACATAGGGGCCGTTTTGCCCATCCTGCACAGCCGCAGTGGGAACTGTCACGCTGTTGGGGCGATCGGTCAGCGTCAGCAAGACATCAACAAATTGACCAGGCCACAGTCGTCGATCCAGGTTGGGGTATGATGCTTTCAATTGCACGGTGCCGGTGGTCGAATCGACCGAGTTGTCGATGAACGTCAGTTCGCCCACGAGAGCGGGCGAACCATCGCGGAGAAAAGCCTCGACCAGCAAGGAACCGCCCTTTTTGTGGAGATTCTCCTCGATAATCGCCAGATGTTGTTCCGGCACGGCAAAGCTCACGGAAATCGGATTGATTTGGTTGATGACCACCAGGGGAGCGATTTCATTGGCGATTGCCAGATTGCCGCGTTGGATCAGCAGATTGCCGGTGCGCCCGTTGATCGGGGAATAGATAGTGGTGAACTCCAACTGCAATTCGGCGGTATGCAAGGCTGCCCGGTCGGCCGCCAACGAGGCGCGGGCGACACCCACCTCGGCGCGAAGCCGGTCCAACTCTTCCGCGGTCAAAGCCGTCGGGCGATTCTCGCTTCGCTTGAGGATCGCTTCCGTGCCGCTGACGGTGGCCTGACCGCGATCGACGATGGCTCTCGCTTGATCGAAGGCGGTCTGATACGCCCGCGGATCAACGGTGAATAGCTTGTCGCCTTTCGCAACGAAATCCCCTTCGTTGAAATAGACGGCGGTTATTTCACCCGTGACACGCGGCCTTACCGCGACGGTCGCGAAAACGCGCACCGTTCCAATCGCCTTCAATTGCACCGGCATCGACTTGATCGTCACGGTCGTTACGGTGACGGGCGCGGGAGGCGGAGCGGACGGCGCCGGTTTCTGTCGATGACACCCCGCCCCAAAGGGCAAGGCGATACAAGCGAGTACAACGCTGAGGGAATGTCGATCAATTCGAACCATGTTTCAGACACTCATGGGGAGAACGAAGTGAATGAATATTACCGAGGGTGAGACTTTGGGAGGGGGACCGAAAGCTCGACTTTGGTGATCCCTCCATCATAATCGAACAACCGAGGCGAGGCGAGCTAACTTGAAACAGTTTTCCGATCATTCGTACCGCAGCGCCTCGATCGTATCGAGCCGCGACGCCTTCCACGCCGGGTAGAAGCCGAAGACCACGCCCACGACCAACGACACGCCCACGGCCGCGATGATGGCTGTCAATGACGGTTCGGTGCGCCAATGCAGAAGATTGCGCACCATCCAGGAGCCGAGGCGTCATTAGCGCGGGCCTCATCGGCCTTCGCCTTCGCCTGGTCGAGTTTGGCACGGATCGAATCGACCATCCGTTCGCTGGAATGAACCTGGGCCAGGGCTTGCTGCACCTTGGCTTTAAACAGGGAATCATCAATGAGGGCCAGAACCGTGCCCGGTTCAACCGGAGAGCCATAATCGATCGGCTTGCTGTCAGGACCGACTCCAAACTGAGTGATCATGCCCGCGACCTGCGTGCCGACGTCAACGACATCCTCCGGTTCCAAGGTGCCGGTGGCGCTGAAGGTCACGAGCAGATCCGAACGTTTGGCTTCCTCAGTCCGGAAGCCGGTGACGCTGGCGTTCGACGGTCGGCCGAACCAGAAAACCAGGCCGCCGATGCCGGCACAGAGCAACTAGCCGGTGATGATGTCGCGTTTCATGGCGCACCTATTCGGAAGTGGGCGAAGGGTTTAATCCAGAAAGTGCATCAGCAGATGATCCATTTTACGCACCCGCAGGCGCGCCGATGATTAAACTTCCATAAGAACGTTCGCAAGCTAACTAATTGTAACTATTGCATCTCCAGAAGAGACGCCCATGCCTGGGTAAATTGCGCTGACGCATCCGACGACGACGAAAAACGGGCCACCCGCTTGACGTCGCACCGTGCCCGGACGACAATTTCGCCAAGCACTTCGTTCCTCCGATTTCCGAGCACGAGCATGAAAGACATGAGAATTCTTCCAGCGCTATTGATCATCACTCTGGCGAGCGGCTCGCGCATCTCGGCCCAGCCGGTTGACACGAAACCGCTGATCGCCGCGGTTGAGAAGCTAAACGGATATACCGAGACCGATCGGAAAGATCCTCAGCGACCGGTACTCATCTTGCGGTTTCGCAGCCCTGGTCCACAGGATGCCGACCTCGAAAAGTTGCGATCCCTGTTGCAAGCGTCGCCGCTTCCGGTGTACTTGAACCTCAATCAATGCCGGTCGATCACCGATGCGGGCATCGCGCACCTCGCCGACCTCGGTATCGTCGTCGAATTGGGTCTCGGAGAAACCAAGGTTACGGACGCGGGACTGAAGCACCTGGCTGGCCTGAAGAACCTCGAACGTCTTTATCTGGCCAACGAAGGACTAACCGACGCGGGACTGGCTCACCTCGGGAAGTTGACCCAGTTGCGAAAGCTCTCGGTCTACTGCAAGAAGGTGACTGAGGCCGGCTTTGCCCATCTGAAGGGGCTAACCCAGATCGAAGAAATCCACGTCGGCCGTTCCGAAAAAGGCGACGTGTGCCTCGGTTACATGAAAGGGATGACCAAGATCAAGGAACTGAGCGTCGGCCGCGACGACCTCACGGATGCCGGCATGGCCCATTTGAGGAATTTCACCGAATTGCGCACGCTGCGGATCGATGGACCCAAGGTCACCAAGACGGGAGTGGCTCATTTGGCCGCGCTCAAGAAGCTCGAGGAACTAACCGTCTTTTCTTGTCCCGGCCTGGGCGGCGACGGCACGGCGGTGCTCAAGGACATGACCGAACTTCGCAGCTTGGATCTGATCAATAGCGGCGCTCTCGACAAGGCGGGGATCGAGCACTTGGCCAAGTTGCCTGGCCTGAAAAAACTACGGCTCGGCAGCGTGCGCGACGCGGCATTCGAAGGGTTCAAAGGGATGACCAAGCTGGAAGGGCTTGGCCTCAACTATTCCGGCGTCAGCGACGAGGGGATTAAGCACCTGGTTGTTTTGACCGGACTGCGTGATCTCAACCTTTACGCCACGCGGGTCACCAACGAGGGTCTCAAACATGTGGGCGCCATGACCAGTTTGCAGAGGCTCTCCCTCTCCAACAACAAGAAGATCACCGACGACGGCGTCAAACACCTCGCGGGACTCAACAAGCTGGAGACACTCTCGCTTCAAGATTGCGGTGTCGCCGGCGGTTGTCTCAAAGATCTTTCCGGGTTGTCGAGCCTCAAGACACTCTGGCTCAACGGCAATCCGGTGACCGATGCCGGCGTGATGGAATTAAAGAGCCTTCGGGCTCTGAAGGATCTCTACCTGACGGGCACGAAGGTATCGGACGAGGCGGCCATTGAACTCAAGAAATCGCGCCCGGATATGCGGATTGCGGATGTGACGGGTGACGACGTGACGCTGGCAAAAAACGTCCCGGTCAAACCGAAGATCGTCAGCGAAGATCTCTCGAAGACCGCCCCGGCCTTCACGATGACGGCCGACAAATTCTTCGCGGAATACAAAGCGGACCGCGACGCGGCGTCAAAAAAATACAAAGGACAAGTAATCGAATTGAGCGGAACGGTGGCCAGCATGGGCCGCAATTTCGCGGGTGAAAGCCATGTCGCCTTGCAAGCGGGTAAGGACTTCCTAGGTGTCATGTGCTTCACCGCCGAATTCGAGCCGTGGACCAAGGTCGTGCCCGGCCAGAAGGTGAAGATCAAAGGCAAGTGGCCCGATTATCCCTTCGTGCCGACTCTAATTCACTGCGACTTCATCGAAACCGGCAAATACGAGGGCATCGCTCTATCGGCGGCTGAACTCGCCAAGGAATATGCGACCGATCACGAAGCCGCGAGCAAGAAGTACGACAAGAAATACCTGATCCTGACGGGCGTCGTTGAGAACAAAGAATTCAACAGCGCCGGCGCCGCTAGCGTTCAATTGAAGGTAGCCGGCAAGGTGAAGGTCTTCTGTAGTTTCACGGCCTTCGAGAAGGATGTCACCAAGGCGATCAAGGTCGGGCAATCGATCAAGCTGATCGGCGAATACACCTTGAACTCCGGCAAGGACGAAGTGGGCATCTATTTCTGTCTGCCGATCAATTTGGGTCAATGAAGGTACGACAGATCATGATTTGGTCGCTGCATCTCGCTCATCGGCCAGGTCGAGAACCTCATCCCGATCACTCTTGTGCAGAACGCGCGGGAGTTCGTTGGCGACACGATGGGGATAGTTTTGTTGTGCATTGTAGAACCTGTTAAACAACAGGCGCACGAGACGGTCGATCGCAAAAAGGCTTAGAATGATGAGGCCGCACAACCCAATCCAGAGAATGGTGTTCGGAATTTGAGACATGAGTAGATCCTTCATTAAGCGACACTAAAGTTAAACAGATCATCGACCGTTGCCTGGAGATTAATGCAAGTATTGTGCCGGGAATCAGAAGGCTGCCATTTCGCTCAAATCAGTTGGTAGGTCCGCGCTCAGGCGTAAAATGGAGCGAATGTATCGCCTTTATCATTGCCGAATCAGCACCTCGGTGCTCAGTCCGTTGTGCTTACCGTGCGATTTTGACACATGTGCATCAGCATGGGTCCGAAATGGTCGGCAGCGGATTAACCACCCAAACTCATCGAATAGAACATCCGAATGATACTTGAGAACTTGATCACCGCGCTCTCGTCCCCGAACGCATTTCCGTACCCTGTGGCTGAGGTGCGCATCTGCCAGACCCATCTTTCGGTTGTCTTTCTCGCCGGGGATTTTGTCTACAAGGTCAAGAAACCGGTTCATTTCGATTTCGTCGACTTCGGCACCCTGGAATCCCGCGAACATTTCTGCCGGGAAGAGGTACGGCTGAACCGACGGTTGGCCCCGGATGTTTATCTTGATGTGGTACCGATTTCTCAGGTCGGTAGTGAGATCCGAATTGAGGGGGAAGGCATCCCGATCGAATGGGCTGTCAAAATGCGTCGCCTTCCCGATGAAGCATCGCTCAAACACCACCTGCTCCATGGTGATGTGGATCGTCAAACGGTGGTGACGTTGGCCCAACGGGTGGCACGCTTCCATGCGAACGCGCCGGGCGGACCGAGTCTCGCCGAGTTCGGGCGTTTTGATCTCGTGGCCGGTAACGCACGCGAAAACATTGCCGCGCTCACTCCCTTCGTCGATCGAGTTATTAGTCCTCCGGTACTCAAACGACTTACAACACTTCTCGAAGCCCATTTGGCGCATTTGCAGCCTCTGATCGAGAAACGTGCCCAAAACGGCATGCCGCGGGACACTCATGGCGACCTTCGGCTGGAACACATCTACTTCTTCGCGGAACGTACCGAACCGCACGATCTGGTGATTATCGATTGCATCGAGTTCAACAAGAAGTTTCGCTTCGCCGACCCCGTGGCCGATATGGCGTTTCTCGTCATGGACTTTACCGCGAACGGCCGGCAGGATCTCGCACGAATTTTCGCCGACGCCTACTTTCAGGCCTGCGGTGACGATGAGGGTCGCCTGCTACTGCAATTCTATGTCTCCTACCGCTCGGCCGTGCGAGCCAAGGTCAGTGCATTCAAGAGCAATGAAACGGAAGTGGGCGAACCGGAGCGTACCGCCGCGCTTGCAAAATCGCGTGCCCGTACTCTGCAAGCGCTGAGTGAACTCGAAACTCCCGGAAAGCGCCCCTGCCTGATCCTGACGGCAGGCCTCCCCGGAACGGGTAAATCGACTCTCGCGAACGATCTGGCCGAATATTCACCGTTTCACGTGATTCGGACTGACGTGGTGCGAAAGGAACTTGCAGCCACAGTTCCGGCAGGCACATCCGTCTACACCGCTGATTGGAATCAACGAACATACGCGGAGTGCCTGCGCCGGGCGGAGGCTCTGTTCTTCGCCGGGGATCGAGTCATCGTTGACGGGAACTTCCGCGAAGAGTCGCAGCGCCGCGCGTTCCGTAAAGCGGCCGAAGACTGGGGAATGCCATTCGTCGTGCTCCTCTGCAAGACATCTCCCGAGATCGTTCGAGCTCGCCTGGCCGGCCGACGAGGCGACGCGTCGGACGCCGACTGGACAGTCTATGAGCGGTTGGCGGAACAAGGGCGTGAACCGCACGATTCCGAACGTCGATTCATCCACGAAATCGACTCCGACGGCAAACGCGAGGCGGCCTTCGAACAAGGTCGATCGATCCTTCGATTGCTCAATCTGCTATGACTCAACGCGATAGCCCGCTTTCACGCGAGCCACGCGGTCCGCGTATACTAAATAGTGGAAGTTTCTACACCCATCCATCAATCCGCTGAGTCACTTCGCGGCCGAGAAGTTCCCACCGAAATGCCGTTGCGGAACTTTCACCCGTTGCTTGCCGAGTGGTTCACGAAGCGCTTCCAGAATCCCACGGAACCGCAGCGACGTGGCTGGCCGACGATTCAAAGCGGGCGCGATACGCTCATTGCCGCCCCGACCGGTTCGGGCAAGACGCTCACAGCATTCCTGGCCAGTTTGGATCGCCTGTTGCGCCTGGCGTTGGCTGGAGAGCTTCAGGAGCGAACCTACGTCGTCTACGTGTCGCCGTTGCGTGCCCTGTCGAACGACATTCAACGCAGCCTCCAGGCCCCGTTGGCGGAAATCCTCGAACACGCTCGCCAGCATCATCCGGAATGCCCGGACATTCACGCTCTGGTGCGCACCGGCGACACGCCCTCGAACGAGCGCCAGCGCATGGCTCGCCGGCCGCCGCACATTCTGGTGACGACGCCCGAATCGCTCTATCTCGTACTGACGGGCAGCAAGAGCCGGGAGATTCTGCGGCATGTCGAAACCGTCATCGTCGACGAAATTCACGCCGTCGTGCGCGATCGGCGCGGCTCTCATCTGGCGCTATCCCTGGAACGACTCGACGCCTTGTGCGCCACACGCCCCGTTCGCATCGGCCTATCCGCGACGCAGAAGCCGATTGACGAAATCGCCCGCTTCCTGGCCGGCTCCACTGCCGAATTGCCCGCCATCGTCGATGTCGGCCATCTTCGCGATCTCGATGTGGCCGTCGAAGTCCCGCCCGTGGAACTCCAGGCGGTCTGCATCCACGAGCACTGGGCCGAGGTTTACGAACGCCTGGTGCAGTTGATCAACGAGCATAACAGCACGTTGATCTTCGTCAACACGCGAAAATTGGCCGAGCGCGTGGCCCACCAGCTTGTGGAACGTCTCGGCCCCTAGCATGTGCTGGCCCATCATGGCAGCCTCTCGCATCGCAGCCGCCAGCGGACAGAACAGATGTTGAAGGAAGGCCGTCTCAAAGCGGTGGTGGCCACCGCGTCCCTGGAACTAGGCATCGACGTCGGCCACATCGACCTGGTCTGTCAGTTGGGCACGCCTCGTTCCATCGCCACCTTCCTGCAACGCATCGGCCGGGCCGGGCATGCCCTAGGATTGGTGCCCAAGGGTAGGCTCTTCGCCCTGAGCCGTGATGAGTTGATCGAATGCCTGGCCCTGGTGCGAGCCGTTCGCGAAGGCCGGCTTGACCGCGTGCCGATTCCTGTCGCCCCGCTCGACATTCTCGCCCAGCAAATCATCGCCACCGTCGCTTGCGATGACTGGGACGAGGACGCCTTGTTCGAACTCGTCCGCCGTGCCTACCCCTATCGCGATCTTTCGCGCGATGAGTACGAGGCGATTCTCGACATGGTGAGCGAGGGCGTTGCTCCCGATCGCGGCCGCTTCGGCGCGTATGTCCAGCGGGACCGCGTCCAACGCCGGCTACATGCCCGTAAAGGTGCTCGGCTGATGGCGATCACGTGTGGCGGCGCGATTCCCGAAATCGCTTCCTACCCCGTGGTGACCGACGAAGAGACTCGCACCGTTGTCGGTTCCGTCGATGAAGACTTCGCGGTGGAATCCAACAGCGGCGACGTCTTCCTCCTGGGCAATACCTCATGGCGAGTCAAGTACGTACGCCGAGGTGAAGTGGTCGTTGCGAACGCGAACGGGGCGCCAGCGACTATTCCTTTCTGGCTGGGCGAATCGCCAGGCCGCACCGTGGAACTTTCACAGGAGGTCGGGCGAATTCGCGAGGACCTGATCGCACTCATGGATCGCGAGATTCAAAACAACGATGAGGCCATCGAGTGGTTGATGAAAACATGTCAGGCCAGCCGCTTCGGGGCGGAGCAGGCAACAGCGTTTGTGGCGGCTCAGCATGTCGCCACGGGGATGGTGCCGACGCAGAAACGGCTGCTCTTTGAACGCTTCTTCGACGAATCAGGCGGCATGAACCTGGTGATTCACGCCCCCTTCGGCACGCGGATCAATCGGGCCTGGGGTCTAGCACTGCGGAAGCAATTCTGCCGAACCTTCGACTTCGAGATGCAAGCCTCCGCCGACGACAACGGCATCGTGCTTTCATTCGGCGCTCAGCACAGTTTTCCGCTCGAGCAGATGTTCAGCCTGATGACCTCGCGCGTGGCTCGTGACGTCCTCGTCCAGGCGTTTTTGGCCGCCCCGTTCTTCGCGACGCGCTGGCGTTGGAACATCACGCGGGCCTTGCAGATGAGGCGATTCCAGAAGGGGCAACGCGTCCCGCCGTTTCTTCAGCGAATGCGTGCCGAGGATCTACTCACGTCGGTCTTCCCCGCCCAGACCGCCTGCCAGGAAAATGTGGTGGGCGACATTCCCATCCCCGATCAGCCGATCGTTCGACAAACCGTCGAAGATTGTTTGCATGAAGTTTCCGACCTGGATGGTTGCCTCGCGGTGCTGAGGGACATCGAAACCGGCGCCATTGAAACGATCGCCCTGGATAGCCGGGAACCTTCGCCTTTCGCCCACCAATTGCTGAACGCCAATCCCTACGCTTTTCTGGATGATGCTCCGCTCGAAGAACGCCGGGCGCGGGCCGTAACGCTACGGCGATCACTTTCGACCGACTCGCTCCGCGACTTGAGCCGGCTTGATCCCGAAGCGATTGAGCAAGTGAAGCCCAGCGGGTGGGCTTTGCCCCCGTGATCGTGTGATGCCCTCTGGGCGGAAAACAACCACGATTCTTCTGCCGGAAAGGGACACACCCCTCTCTAGAAGAATCCAACATGTCCAGAAGAATCCAACATGTCCGGAAGAAACGAACCAAAACAGAAG
>Ga0105046_10007559_pt1 | contig 17105 bp, 18 predicted proteins | sample MAT03_FD_78385 | JGI IMG/M metagenome (GOLD analysis project Ga0105046, IMG submission 78385) | Freshwater microbial communities from Lake Fryxell liftoff mats and glacier meltwater in Antarctica - MAT-03 (megahit assembly) | ecosystem: Environmental > Aquatic > Freshwater > Ice > Liftoff...
GTGGTCGTCGCCGGCGTGGTGGTGTCGGTCGTGTCGGTCTGGATGCCCGCCGCACTCTCGCCTTCGGCCGCTCCGACGACCGGCGCCATCCCGGTCTCGTTGTCGGTGGCGGACGAATCGGTGGTGGGGACCGAGGTGGTGCTCCCGCCGGCAGGAGCGGTGGTCGTCACCCCTGTCCCCGCGCTGGGCGCCGTGGTCGACGTGGTCGCGGTGGGGTCCGCTTCGGATCCGGGGACCGGCAACAGCCCGCAGACCGGACGGAACCGCAGTTCGGCGGTCTGGCCCACCAGGTCGAGCGCACGGCTCTGGTTCTCGACGCCCGGCAGCTGCACGAGGATCGTGTCGCCCTGTCGCGTGATGTCGGGTTCGGCCACGCCGAGCGCGTCGACGCGGCTGCGGATGATGTTGATGGCCTGGTCGAGCTGGTCGCTGGGGACGTCGTTGGCCGGTTGCAGCACCACCGACACCCCGCCCTGCAGGTCGAGGCCCAACAGCGGCTGGTAGCCGGCCACGAGGACGGCGACGAAGGAACCGATCGAGATGACGAGGAAGGCGATGAGCGATCCGACGCCCTTGCGCTTCACTCGGCGCTCCTGCCGGGCAGGGCCCGGATCGTCGTCATCATTCCTCGTCTGCGTCGTCGTCAGGCGACTCGTACTCAACCAGCTCGGCGATGGCGTCGCGCGCCAGGCGCAGCTCGAATCCCTCGGCCACCTCGAGCAACAGGACCTCGCCGTCGATGGCGGTGACCTCGCCGTAGATGCCACCTGTGGTCATTACGTCGTCACCCACCTCGAGCGACGCCACCAGGTCGCGGTGTTCTTTGACCTTCTGCTGCTGAGGGCGGATCAGCACGAAGTAGAAGACGCCCGCCATCACGGCGATCAAGACGAGTTGCACAGTGGTTCCGGGAGGGTTGGCGACAGGAGAGGACCGGCGCGCGTGGCGCTGGTGAACGGCGGGTCAGGCTAGCCCCAAACCGCCGCGATGTCGGATCGCAGGGCGGCGAGCGCGCCGGTTCGGATCGCCTGCCTGGCCGACTGGACGAGCGCGAACGTCCAGGCCAGGTTGTGCAGGGTCACCAATCGGGCGCCGGTCGGCTCGGACACCATCAACAGGTGGCGGAGGTAGCCGCGCGACCAGCGGGCGCAGACCGGGCAGGGACACGCGGCATCGAGGGGTCCGTCGTCGGTGGCATTGACCGCGGCTTTCAGGTTGTACCGACCGGCGGCGGTGAGGATCGTACCGTGGCGGGCGAAACGGGTGGGCAGCACGCAGTCGAACAGGTCGACGCCGAGCGCGATGGCCTCGATCAGCCCCATCGGGTCGCCCACCCCCATGAGGTACCGGGGGCGATCAGCCGGCAGGAGGGCCGTGGTGGCGGCCAATGCCGGCAGCATCAGGTCGCGCGGCTCGCCCACCGACAGCCCACCGATGCCGTACCCGTCGAAGCCGATGGCGATCGTGGCCGTGGCGCTCTCCACTCGCAGCCGCGGGTCGATCCCGCCCTGCACGATGCCGAACTGCACCTGTCCCGCGGGCGCCCGGCCCGACACCCGCGCCTGCCCGTGGGCCACCCGGGCCCGCTGCGCCCACGCCGCGGTTCGCCGGACGGCCGTGCGCAGCTCGGTGTCGGACGCCGGCCAGGGCGGGCACACGTCGAGCACCATCGTGATGTCGGCGCCCAGCGCCGCCTGGACGGCGACGGCGTCCTCGGGGGTCAGGCGATGGGTGCTGCCGTCGTAGGTGGAGCGGAAGGTGACGCCGTCGTCGTCGACCTTGGGGTCGAGCGAGAACACCTGGTAGCCGCCCGAGTCGGTGAGCACGTGGCCGTCCCAGCCCATGAACCGGTGCAGGCCGCCGAGCTGTTCGACGATCGTGGCACCCGGGCGCAGCATCAGGTGGTAGGTGTTGGCCAGCACCACCGAGGCCCCGAGGGCCTCGAGATCCGGCGCCGCCAGGGTGCGCACCGCACCCCGCGTGCCCACCGGCATGAACGCCGGGGTCTCGAACGAACTGCGGCCGGTGACGATGGTCCCGGCCCGGGCCGCACCGTCGGTGGCCTCGACGGTCATCCTCAGCGTCATCGCGGGGGTGGTTCGGGGGGACCGGGGAGGAACATGGCATCGCCGAAGGACAGGAATCGATACCCCTCGAGGAGCGCCGACCGGTAGAGGTCGCGCCAACGTGGGCCCACGAAGGCGTCGATCATCACCAGCAGTGACGATCGGGGCACGTGGAAGTTGGTGAGCAGAGCCCCGACCACCGAGAACCGGTGACCGCGGCGGATGTAGAGGTCGGTGGTGCCCGCCAAGCGGCCCGATACCGCCGCGCTCTCGAGGGCGCGGACCGTGACGGTTCCCACCGCGACGACGCGCAGGGCCGAGCGGACGGCGTCCATGGTCTCGGCCGACACCCGGTAGTGCTCGGTGTGGACGCGGTGGTCGGTCACGTCGTTCACGGTGATGGGGCGGAACGTGCCCAGGCCGACCGTCAGCTCTATGGTCGCCACGGTCGCCCCGCGTGCCACACAGCGGTCGAGCACGTCCTGGGTGAGGTGCAGCCCGGCGGTGGGTGCAGCCACGGACGCGGGCCGCCGGCTGTAGACGGTCTGGTAGCGCTCGGCGTCGGCCAGGGGTTCGCGGATGTAGGGCGGCAGCGGCACCTCACCGACGGCCAGGACCTCGGCTTCGGGGCGCAGCAGCGTCACCATCCGCCGCCCCTCGCCGAGGGCGCGACCCACCTCGAGCAGCTCGATCGGGGGCGAGCCGGGCTCGACCGCGGGCGCAGACAGGCGCACCCCCGCCGCCACCCGTCGGCTGGGCCGCACCAGCGCCTCCCACCGGTCGTCGCCGAGACGTTCCAGCAGCAGCACCTCGACCTGCCCGCCCGTCGCCTTGCGCAGGCGCAGGCGCGCCGGGAGGACTCGGGTGTCGTTCACCACCAACAGGTCACCGGGGCCCACCAGGTCGGGGAGGTCGTGCACGTGGCCGTGCCGAGGCGGCGCGCTGGGCCCCCCGTCGATCAGCAGGCGAGCGGCATCACGCGGCTCGACCGGGCGTTGGGCGATCGCGGACGGCGGCAACTCGTAGTCGAACGAGCGGATCGACGTCGCGTCGTGGTCAGGAGTCTCGATACGCATCGAGGGCGAGGAGCGCGGTGTGGGTGAGCAACCGCACCCCGAGCCCGATGGCCGATTCGTCGACGTCAAAGGTGCTGGCGTGCAGGTCGAGCCGGCGGGTGGCATCGAGCGGGCGCACTCCGAGGCGGGCGTACGAGCCGGGGACCTTCTCGAGGAACCACGAGAAGTCCTCGTTGCCCACGCTCTGGGCGGTGGGCACGACGGCTTCGGTTCCCATCGCCAGCCGGGCGGCCTCGGCGAACACCTCGGTGGCGCGGGCATCGTTGTCGGTGGGGGGCGACCCCCGCACGTAGTCGAGCTCGTAGGTGGCGCCGAACGGGTCGACGATCGAGGCCAGGAGCGTCTCGATGATGGCCGGCGCCTCGTCCCAGGTGGCCCGCCCCTGCGAGCGCAACGTGGCCTGGAGCACCGCGGACGACGGGATCACGTTGGCCGCGTGACCGCTCTGCACCGAGCCGAACACCAGGGTCGGCGCGTCGCGGAGGTCGGACAGCTTGGCGAAGCCGGCCGGCAGGTCGCAGATGATGCGCCCGGCGATGTGGACCAGATCCGCCGTGAGGTGCGGCCGTGCGGTGTGCCCACCGGGACCGTGCAGGCGGATGGTGATGCGGTCGGCCGCCGCGGTGATCGGGCCGACGCGCACGCCGACGCGCCCCACATCGAGCGAGGGGTCGCAGTGGAGCGCGTAGATCACGTCGACGTCGTCGATGACGTCGGTCTTGGCCAACAGGTGGGCGCCGCCGGGCATGGCCTCCTCGGCCGGTTGGAACAGCAGCCGGATCCGTCCCGCGTAGTCGGTGTCCGGGAGCAGCCCGGCCAGGGCGAGGGTGGTGCCCAGGAGGATCGCGGTGTGCACGTCGTGCCCGCAGGCGTGGCAGACGCCCGGCACCGTCGAGCGGTACGCCACGTCCTTCTCGTCGTCCAGCGGCAGCGCATCGATGTCGGCTCGCAGGGCCACGGTGGGTCCGGCGTCGGGATCACCGAGGTCGAGGACCAGGCCCGTCTCGGTCTCGAGCGGTCGGGGTTTGAGGTCGGCGACGACCAGCCGCGAGTTGACCAACGCCGTCGTCTCGTGCTCGTCCCAGCTCAGTTCGGGGTGGGCGTGCAACTGACGACGCAGCGCGATCAGCTCTTCTTCGTGGCCGGCCAGGAACGTGTCGAGATGCTCGTCGATGCGACGCGCATCCAGGGGCCCCGCGCTCACGTCGCCCCCGGCTCGTCGGTCGCGAGCTCGTGGACGAGCGAGTCGACCACGGCCACGAGCGTTCCCTTGTCGGCCATGACCGCCCGCTGACGTTGGTAGCTGGCGCCCCGCTCGAGGATCTGGCGCACGTCCTCGAGCTCGTCCGCGCTGCCCAGCCGCTCGGCGATGGGGCGGAGCTCGTCGAGCAGCTCCTCGATGTCCTCGCGAATCGGCCGGCACGCACCCTCGTCGTCGATGATCAGCGACGCGTCCAGGCCGTGGCGGGCCGCCCGCCACTTGTTCTGGCGGAGCACCCACTCGCGTGGCACCGGCAGCTGGTAGCCCCGGTCGTGCAATGTGTCGAGCCAATGCACCAGTGACTGCGCCAACGCCGCCAGTGCGGCCACCTCGCGGAGCGTGGGGATGCCGTCGCACATGCGCAGCTCGACCGTGCCGAAGTCGGGGTGGGGGCGGATGTCCCACCACACCTCACGGACGGTGCCGATGGCCTCGGCCGAGACCAGGGTCTCCATGAACTGCTCGAACTCCTCCCAGTTCATGATCTGCTCGGGCAGTCCCGCCGTCGGCAGGCCCTCGAAGATCTTCGAGCGGCTGGAGGCGAGGCCCGTGTCGTGCGCCTCGGAGTACGGGCTCGACGCCGACAGCGCCAGCAGATGGGGGATGTAGCCGGACAGTGCGTTGGCGATGGCCACCGCCTTCTCGGGCGAGCGGACGCCGACGTGGAAGTGCACGCCGAAGATCTGCAGGCGTTGGGCCATCCAGGCCATCTCGCGCATCAGCACGTGGTACCGCTCGTTGTCGGTGACGACCTGCTGGCGCCAGTCGGAGAAGGGGTGGGTGCCCGAGCACAGCAGGTCGACACCGAGGCGGTCGGCCTCGGCCCGCACCTCGGCCAACGTGGCGGTGAGATCGGCCTTCGCCTCGCCGGCGGTCTGGCAGATGCCCGTGATGATCTCGATGGTGCACTCGAACAGCTCGTGCTTGGCCTTCGGGTGCTCGCCCTCGGGGTGGCCCGCGCCGATCACGCCCAGGATCGCCGAGGCGGTGCTGGACAGTTCACGGGTTTCGCGGTCGATCAGCTCGAGTTCGACCTCGACCCCCAAGCTGGGGCCCACGGAGCTGTTGAAGTCGATGTGCAGAGGAGCCGAGACTACAGCGGCCCGGCATCGTCGAAGAGACCCGGGCCCAGCCCGGCCGGCCCGCGGGCTGCGGCGGGCATGTCGAGGCCGAGGTGGCGCCAGGCGGCCGGGGTGACGATGCGACCCTGCGGCGTACGCATCAGCAGGCCCCGCTGGATGAGGAACGGCTCGTAGACGTCCTCGACCGTCTCGCTGGGCTCACCCACGCTGATGGCCACGGTCTTGAGCCCCACCGGTCCCCCACCGAAGTTGCCACAGATGGCGGTGAGGATGGCCCGATCGACCTTGTCGAGGCCGAGGACGTCGACCCCGAACAGGGCCAGACCCTCGTGGGCGGTGGCCTCGTCGATCACCCCGTCGGCCCGCACCTCGGCGAAGTCACGCACCCGCCGCAGCAGGCGGTTGGCGATGCGGGGTGTGCCACGCGACCGGGTGGCGATCTCGCGGCGGCCGGCGGCGTCGATGGGGACGCCGAGGATCTCGGCCGACCGGCCCACGATGGCGTCGAGCTCGTCCGGCTCGTAGTAGTCGAGGCGCGCCACAAGACCGAACCGGTCGCGGAGCGGGCCCGTGATGAGCCCGGTGCGCGTGGTGGCGCCCACCAGGGTGAAGCGGGGCAGGTCGAGGCGGATCGACCGGGCGGCGGGGCCCTTACCCAGCACGATGTCGAGCTGGAAGTCCTCCATGGCCGGGTAGAGCACCTCTTCGACGGCCCGCGACAGCCGATGGATCTCGTCGATGAACAACACGTCGCCCTCGTCGAGCTTGGTGAGGATGGCGGCCAGGTCGCCGGCCCGGTCGAGCGCGGGACCCGACGTGATCTGCATGGCCACCCCCATCTCGGTGGCGACGATGCCCGACAGCGTGGTCTTGCCCAGGCCGGGCGGACCGGCGAACAGCAGGTGATCGGCGGCCTGGCCGCGCTTTCGGGCGGCTTCGAGGATGACCCGGAGGCGTTCCTTCAGCTCGCGCTGGCCCACGAACTCGTCGAGGTTGCGGGGCCGGACGCCGACCTCGTCGAGGACCTCGTCCTCGACCACCTGCGGCGTCAGCAGCTCTTCCCTCATGGGCCGTTCACCAGCGGTGTGGTCACGAGGCGACCGCCAGGCGCTGGAGCGCGATGCGCAACAACAGCGCGGCGTCGCCGTCGCCCGGCAGTTCGTGCAGCACGTCGCGGATCTCGTCGGGCCCGTAGCCCAGGCCGGCGAGGGCGTCGTGCACGTCGCGGCGGGTGCTGGGGCCCTCGCCGGCGGCGGCCCCGTCGAGGCGGGTGAGGTCGAGGTCGCCCAGGTCGAGGCGGGACTTCAGCTCGACGAGGAGGCGGGTGGCGGTCTTGCGGCCCACCCCCGGCACGAGGCAGAGGGCGTCGAGGTCATCGTCGGCCAGCACCTGTTGCAGGCCGGCGGGGTCGTGGACCGACAAGATGGCCAGCGCCAGCGCGGGGCCGACCCCGTGCGCGCCCAACAGTGCCGCGAAGCAGCGCCGCTGGTCGGCCGTGGTGAACCCGTAGAGGGTCTGGGCATCCTCGCGGATGTGGTGGTGGATGTGCAGGAAGACCTCGTGGCCCACCTCGCCGACGGTGACGGCCGTGGCCGGCGCCACCGTGACCCGGTAACCGACACCGGCGACCTCGACCAGCACCTCCGCGGTTCCCAGGCCACGGTCGAGCAGCGTGCCCCGCAGCGAGCCGATCATCGGGCCGCCCGGGCGACGGCGAGCCGGGTGGGCTCGTAGGCCAGGTGGCACAGCGCCAGCGCCGCGGCATCGGCGGCGTCGGCCGGCCGGGGCGGCGCGGGGAGACGCAGCAGTGTCTGCACCATGGTTTGCACCTGTTCCTTGTCGGCGGCGCCGTGGCCGGCCACCGCTTCTTTCACCTGGTTGGGCGTGTACTGGGCCACCAGGCAGCCGGCGGCCTCGGCCTCGGCCATGGCGATGCCGCTGGCCTGGCCCACCGACATGGCGGTGCGCACGTTGTTCTGGAAGAACACCCGCTCGACCGCCACCGCCTCGGGCCGGAACTCGACGAGCAGCGCCCGGAGCTCGGACTGCAACTCGGCCAGGCGCTGCGGCAGCGGGTCGGACGGCGGCGTGGTGATGACGCCGATGGCCACCGCCCTGGCGCCCTCGGGGCGGGACTCGACACAGGCGTAGCCGCACCGTGAGAGGCCGGGATCGATGCCGAGCACGAACATACGTACGCCACAATACTGCGGCGGACCCCCTTCAGCGCGGATGCCACGTGCCGATGCAAGCAGGGTGACTCTCACGACGGCGCGCCCTGATCCGACACCCACAGCGTCCGAACGTCCGGCGGACCGCACGTCCGACCTGGCGGTCGAGCTGCGCTCGGTCTCACGAGGCTTCGGCGACGTGCAGGCCCTCACCGACCTCGACCTGACCGCCCCGCGGGAGAGCATCACCGTGCTGCTCGGCCCCAACGGCGCCGGCAAGACCACGGCCATCCGCATGATCACCGGCGCCCTCAACCCGGACAAGGGCCAGGTGCGGGTGTTCGGCCTGGACCCCGCGGTCGACGGCGAGGAGGTGCGCACCCGCTGTGGCGTGGTGTCGGCCAAACCCGCCCTGTACGACCGGCTCACCGGCTGGGACAACCTGGCCTACTCGGCCGAGCTCTACGGCCTCGGCCGGGGCGATGCGGCGGCGACGGCCATCCGGTCGTCGGCCACCCGCTTCGGCATCGACGACGCCCTCGACCAGCAGGTGGGCGGCTACTCGACGGGCATGAAGACCCGCCTGGCGCTGGCCCGCTCGGTCATGCACGAGCCCGACCTGTTGCTGTTCGACGAGCCCACCTCGGGCCTCGACCCCGAGTCGTCGCACGCGGTGCTCGAGATGATCCGCGAGATGGCCGACACCGGGTCGACCGTGGTCATGTGCACCCACCTGCTGCTCGAGGCGGAGGGCCTGGCCGAGAAGGTGGTGGTGCTCGAGGACGGCACCGACCTGATCGCCGGCGCCCCGGACGAGCTGACCCAGCGGTACTGGCCCGGCATGGTGGTGAGGCTCGATGCCGAGGACCCCGTCGGCCTCGATCGCCTGGCCCACGCCGAGGGCGTGATGTCCTACGAGCGCCACGAACGGGGCGTGGCCGCCTCGGGCACCGGCACGGGCTCGGCCACGGTGCAACTCGACGACCTGGCCAGGGTTCCCGAGTTGGTCTTCGCCCTCGCCGAGGCCGGCGTGCGCGTGACTCGCGTCGAGCCCCGGATCCCGACGCTCGAGGATCTGTACTTCGCCGTCCGTGACGGCCGGGAGGCGTTCTCCGAGAAGGGCCACGGCGACACGGGCAGTGCGGCTTCGGACGGAAAGGAAGTGGCGGCATGAACTGGGGACGCGTCAGCACCGTGGCCCGCACCGACCTGCGCCAGCTGATCCAGGCCAAGGACTTCTGGGTGCCGATGATGATCCTGGGCGCCATCTTCTTCTTCTTCGTTCCCACCATCCTGCTGCTGGCCATCACCCGCGTGGGCGACATCAACGCCGTGCAGCAACTGTCCAACGCTCTCGAGGTGCTGCCCCAGCAGGCACAGGACCAGATCCAGGGCGAGAGCCCCGCCGGGCGGGCGGCCTACGCGATGGCGGTGTTCCTGTTCGCCCCCGTGGCGGTGGTGGTGCCCCTCACCATCTCGACCGCGGTCGGCGCCGCCACCATCGTGGGCGAGCGCGAGCGGGGCACGGGCGAGTTCCTGGCCCACTCCCCCGCCGGCGTGAAGGAGATCTACCTGGGCAAACTGATCGCCAGCCTCATCCCCGGCTACCTCACCACCCTGGTGGGCTTCGGTGTCTACTCGCTGGTGGTGAACCTGATCGTCGGCCCCGAGGTGGGCGGCTGGTTCTTCCCCACCCAGCAGTGGTGGATCCTGATGCTGTGGGTCGTGCCGCCGTTCCTGGCCCTGACCCTGTCGCTGGTGCTGCGCCTGTCGGCCCGGGTGAAGAGCACCGCCGCGGCCCAGCAGGCTTCGGGCCTCGTCACTCTGCCGCTGATCATGGTGGCCTACAGCCAGTCGACCGGCGCCCTGTTCGGCGCCGGCTCGGCGTCGATCTGGATCGGCGCCATCGCCTGGATCGTCGCCATCGTGGGTCTCACCCAGGGCATGCGGGTCGTCACCCGCGCCCGCCTGCTCGGCGTGGCCGACGGCATATAGCCCGAGCCAACATCCTCCCCTCGCCCGGCTCTCGTAGCCTGCGGGGGTGCTGCAACTGCGGGGGGTGATCGACGGGGTCGAGCGGACATTCGTGCTCGACCGTCCCGAGACCACCATCGGCCGCGGTGACGACAACGACATCGCGCTCACCGACCTGGTGACCTCGACGCACCACGCCGTGGGGCTGCGCGACAGGGACACGTGGTGGATCCGTGACCAGGAGAGTCGCTACGGCCTGCGGGTGAACGGCGACGTGGCCGACGAGACCGAGTTGGCACCGGGTGACGTGATAACGATCGGCACGGTCGACCTCGCCGTCGAACCCTTGCCCGGACCCGTTGCCGGTGCGGACGGGGACGAGGACGAGGACGAGCACGAGCACGAGGACGAGGACGACGACGAGGACGAGGACGACGAGATCCTGCTCAGCGCCGACGAGGCAGAGGCCGACGCTCTCGAGGACGACGTGTCGGACCTCGACGATGCCGCTCCGGTGCTGGGCGTGGTCCGAACCATCGAGGACTTCGCCGTGTCCCTCGGGTTCACCGCCACTCTCGCCGCGCCGCCCGGACCATCGGTCACGGTGCCCGAGGCCGTCGCGGACACCGCGGTCGCCGATGCTCACGCCTACAGCGGCCTGGCGGTCGGTCACCTGAGCAGGCTGGGCCACGGGCTGCGCACCGCCGCCGACGTCGACGAGGCCGCGCGGCGCACCCTCGACGCGGCCTTTGCCGCCTTCCCGATCGACCGGGGCTGGGTCCTGTTCACCGACGAGTCCGGCGAGGTCGTCGAACGGGTGTCGCGCATCGGCGACACCACGGCCCACCCCGAGGGTCGCCTGCCCATCTCGATGAGCATCGTGCGCCAGGTGCTGGCCGATCGGGTGTCGGTCGGTACCGGCAACGTCACCCTCGATGCCCTGCGCGCCAGCCAGTCGATGATGGCGCATCACATCCGCGCCGCCATGTGCGCACCGTTGTGGTCGGGCGACCGGGTCAGCGGCGTCATCTACGTCGACTCGTTGCTCTCCGGCGGGCCATTCACCGAGTCGGGCCTCGACCTGCTCACCGCCATGGCCAACTACGCCGCGGTGGCCGTCGAGGGCCTGCGCCACGCCCAGGCCGCCGAGCGTGAGCGAGAGGCCCGCCGTCACCTCGAGCGCTACCACTCCCCCGCCATGATCGAGGCGATGGCGCGCCGCGAGGCGGTCGAGGGCATGTCCAAGCTGCGCCAGGCCGACGTGACGGTGCTCTTCGCCGACGTGGTCGGCTTCACCAGTGCCTCCGAGCAGCTCAGCCCCGACGGCGTCGCCCGCCTGCTCGACGGGTTCTTCACCGAGGCCGTCGAGGCGGTGTTCGCCCACGGCGGCACCCTCGACAAGTTCATCGGCGATGCGGTCATGGCCTTCTTCGGCGCCCCCGTGGCCACCCACGACCACGCCGAGCAGGCCCTGCGGGCCGCGCTCGACCTGCGCCACCGCCTCGCCCGTTGGAACCAGCGCCAGGTCGAGGCCGGCGGGCGACCCATCGAGATCCGGGTGGCGCTGAACAGCGGCCCGGTGGTGGTGGGCGACGTGGGCAGCAGCCGGCGGGTCGACTACACGGTGCTGGGCAACACCGTGAACGTGGCCGCCCGCCTCGAGAGCGTCGGCGCCCCCGGCGAGATCGTCGTCGGCCCCGGCACCCGCCAGCGCCTCCCCGCCGACTTCCCCCTCGAGTTCATCGGCGACATCGACCTGAAGGGCATCCGCCACCCGGTGCCGGTCTGGAAGGTGGCGACGCAGCCGGCGTAATCCTCGGTGTCGACTGGTGTCCGGCGAAGAGGGTCAGGCAACCACGACCGTTGCCGCTACTGCTGATGGGGCCGGGATCGGCTCGTCGTGCTCACGAATGATTCTCGACGTGGAGTTCGATGGCCGTGCGGATTCAGGCGTCGAGCGTTTCGAGGATCTCCATGGGGACGTCGAAGTTGGCGTAGACATCCTGGACGTCGTCGAGGTCGTCGAGGGCGTCGATGAGGCGCAGGACCGACTTGGCCGCCTCGGCGGTGTCGAGCTCGACCATGTTGCTGGGCACCATGGTGACGTCGGCCGAGTCGAAGGCGATGCCCGCCTCCTCCAGCGCGGCGCGAACCGCGGGCAGATCGCTGGGGCCCGAGGTGACCCGCCAGGTGCCGCCGTCGTCCGCGAGGTCGTCGGCGCCCGCCTCGAGGGTGACCTCCATGAGGGTGTCCTCTTCCACCGTGCCGGGGACGACCACGACGCCCTTGCGCTCGAAGAGCCAGTTCACCGCACCGGGCTCGGCCAGGTTGCCGCCACTGCGGGTGAACAGGCTGCGGATGTCGGAGCCGGTGCGGTTGCGGTTGTCGGTGAGCACCTCGACCAGCACGGCCACGCCGTGGGGCGCATAGCCCTCGTAGGTGACCTGCTCGTAGATGATGCCCTCGAGGTCGCCCGTGCCCCGCTTGATGGCCCGTTCGATGGTGTCGAGCGGCACCGATGCGTCACGGGCCTTCTGGTACATCGTGCGCAGGGAGGCGTTGGCGTCGAGGTCACCGCCACCTTCACGGGCGGCCACCTAGACCTGGCGGATGAGCTTGGCGAAGAGCTTGCCGCGTGCCGCGTCGGCCGCGCCCTTCTTGTGCTTGATCGTGGCCCACTTGGAGTGTCCGGACATCGTTTACTCCCCGTCGTTCGGTGCGCGGTCGTTCGTGGCAGAGCAGGAGACGCTCCCCGCAGACAAGTCGGACGCTACGTGGTCGAGGAACCGTCGGTGCAACCGAAGGTCGTCCGACAGCTCCGGATGGAACGCTGCCACCAGCACGGCGCCCTGCCGGCACAGCACCGGCCGGCCGTCGATGGCGGCCAGCACCTCGACCGCCGGGCCCGCCCGCTCGATCACCGGCGCCCGGATGAACACGGCGGGGAAATCGCCGCCGTCGAGGTCGCTGATGGCCAGGTCGGCCTCGAACGAGTCGATCTGGCGCCCGAAGGCGTTGCGGCGCACGTCGACGTCGATGGCGCCGAAGCTGCGCTGGTCGGGTCGGCCGTCGAGCACCCGGTCGGCCAGCAGGATCATGCCGGCGCAGGTGCCGAAGGCGGGCATGCCGGCGGCGAGGCGCTCGGCCATCGGGTCGAACAGGTCGTTGGCCTCGAGCAGCATCGACATGGTGGTGGACTCGCCGCCGGGCAAAACGACGGCGTCGACCGACGCGAGCGCTGCTGGCGTCTTGACCTCGACCGGCTCGGCCCCCAACGCTCGCAGTGCCGCGGCGTGCAGCGACGACGCCCCTTGCAGGGCGAGGACGCCGATCTTCATCGCGCGTCCTCCGTCGGCGCCCCTTCGGTATCCGGTTCGCCCTTCACCGCTGCTCCGCTCCGCTGCGCAGCCTCGAGCTGCGAGCGACACCGCACTCGGGCTACCAGCCTCGGTCGGCGAGCTTGGTTTCCAGGCCCTCGATCTCGAGGCCCGGCATGGCCTTGCCGAGGCCGCGGCTGACCTTGGCCAGGATGTCGGCGTCGGCGTAGTTGGTGGTGGCCTCGACAATGGCCTTGGCCATGACCGAGGGCTGATCGCTCTTGAAGATGCCCGAGCCCACGAACACGGCCTGCGCGCCCAGTTGCATCACGAGTGCGGCGTCGGCGGGCGTGGCGATGCCGCCGGCACAGAACATGGGCACGGGCAGGGTGGCGGTCTCGGCCACCTCCTGCACCAGTCCGACGGGCGCCTGTAGCTGCTTGGCCCATCCGTAGAGCTCGGCCGAGTCGGCCTGGGTGATCTTGGCGATGTCGCCCAGGATCGAGCGCAGGTGGCGCACCGCCTCGACGATGTTGCCGGTGCCGGCCTCGCCCTTCGAGCGGATCATGCACGCACCCTCACTGATGCGGCGCAGGGCCTCACCCAGGTTGGTGGCACCGCACACGAAGGGGACCGTGAAGGCCCACTTGTCGATGTGGTGGGCCTCGTCGGCGGGCGTGAGCACTTCGCTCTCGTCGACGTAGTCGACGCCCAGTGCCTGAAGGACCTGGGCCTCGGCGAAGTGCCCGATGCGGGCCTTGGCCATCACCGGGATGGTGACCGTGGCCTTGATGCCCTCGATCATCTCGGGGTCGCTCATGCGGGCCACGCCACCGTCACGGCGGATGTCGGAGGGCACCCGCTCGAGGGCCATGACGGCTACCGCTCCGGCGTCCTCGGCCACCTTGGCCTGCTCGGGATCGACGACGTCCATGATGACGCCGCCCTTCAGCATCTCGGCGAGGCCCCGCTTGACCCGCACGGTGCCTGTCTCGCGCCCGATCGAACCCGTCGCCGCTGCGTCGTTGTCAGCCATGGCCCAAGTGTACGGGGTGCGCCCTGGGGCCGAGCTACGCAGATTCACCGGGCCGACGGGCGGCGCCCGTCGCCGGTCGCCTCAGTCCGAGAACTCGGGTGGGCCCAGCTCCCCGTCGATCGGCTGGGCCGCCAGGTCCAGCAGCTGCACGGCCTCGGCCGGGTCCACGAAGCTGCCGGTGTCCGGGTTGGCCAGCTCGACCCAGGTGCGCCCCGGCGTCAGCAGGATCGGCTGGCCGGTGGCCTTGTCGGTGAGGTTCCAGACGTCGGCCGCGGTCGGCCGCGTCCAGCGCGCGTCGATGAACGCGCCGTTGGTGAACACCGCGGCATCGCCCTCGCCCACGGTCTGGGCCTCGGGCGTGCCCGGCACCGAGGGGCAACAGACATAGTCGATGTAGAGGAAGACCACGTTCTCCGGCGCGGCGATGACGCCTTGGTCGTCGGCGTAGGGAGTGCCGTCCTGGAACCGGTTGAAACCGTTCTTGGTGGCGTCCCATACGTACGCGATGTCGCGCGACCGGTACTCGACTCGCCCACCCGCGACGGGCACGGTGCTGGCCGATGCCGCCGGCGGCGCGGTGGCCGGGTCGAGCGTCGACGGCGCGCCGCCGGTGACCCCGGTGGTGGCCGGTGCCGCGGTGGTGACGGTCGCGGGGTCGGCCCCGGTGTCACCCGTGGGGGCGGGGTCGGACCGGTACTGGAACAGCGACGGCGCGAACCGGGCATCGCCGGCGAACCCGTAGAGGATCGAGGTGTTCGAGAACAGGTTCGACGGTGCGGGGCGGTTGTCGGCCCGGTGGTAGTCGTCGGGCACTGCGTCGAAGCCCACGTCGACGAGGTCGGCCGAGCGGATGGCCGAGGCGGTGATCGAGTTGGCGCCCGACCACGCCAGCATCGGGCGGTTGAGGTTGGCCAGCAGCTCGATGTCGGAGAGGCGCGCCGAGCGGATGGGGCCCACGGGGTCGGCGTCCTGGGATTGGAAGATGGCCGCGAACCGGGTGAACCCGGCCTCGATCTCCTCTTCGTACACGACATCGGCGGCGTTGATGCCCACGGGAGGGCGGGCACCCTCGTTGTTGTCGATCTTCACCACGATGGCCGGGCGGGTGCGCCGGGCCTCGTCCTGGGTGGGCAGGCCCGTGAGGGGGAAGGTCGGCAGGGCCGGACCCGCGGTGGTGCTGGACGGGGCCTCGTCAGGAGCGGGTTCGGCGTCGTCGACGTTGGTCGCGCACGACGCGGCCACCAGGACGAGGCCCAGGACGGACGCGAGGGCGCGCCCCGCAGTGCGTCGGTTCAAGTTGGCTCAGAGCTCCTGGAGGGCGGCGATTCGCTCTTCGAGGGGAGGGTGCGTGTCGAACATCCGGTTGAGCCTGGACATCTTGCCCTCCTCCGGGGTGCGGGCCAGGGGCGACTCGATCCAGAGGTGGGCGGTGGCCCGTGAGGCGCTGTTGACGACCGTCTGATCGGCCTGCAACTTCTCGAGGGCCGAGATGAGCCCGGGTGGGTAGCGGGTCATCTCCACCCCGGAGATGTCGGCCAGCGACTCGCGACGGCGGGACACGGCGAACTGCATCAGCCGGGCGATGATCGGCGACAGGATCAGCAGGACCAGTGCCAGCGCGGCCATGACGAGGAACACGATGTTGCCGCCGCCGTTCGAGTCGTTGCTGCGGTTGCGTCCACCCCCGAAGAACAACATGCGCACCCCGATGTCGGACAGCAGGGCCACCACGCCCACCATGGTGACGGCCAGGGTGGACACCAGGATGTCGTCGTTCTTGATGTGGCTGAGCTCGTGGGCCAGCACCGCCGCGAGCTCGATGCGGTTCATCTTCTCGAGCAGCCCGGTGGTGACGGCGATGGCCGCGTGCTTGGTGTTGCGCCCCGTGGCGAAGGCGTTGGGCGCCGAGTCGTCGATGATGTACAGGCGGGGCTTGGGCAGGCCGCTGGCGATGCAGAGCCCCTCGACCACGTTGTGCATGCGGGGGTACTGCTCGATGGTGGCCGGCTGGGCCCGGCTCATGGCCAGCGCCACCGTGTCGGACTTCCAGTAGGAGAAGAAGGCCGACCCGCCGGCGATGGCGAAGGCGAGGATGACCCCGAAGATGCCGAAGTCCAACAGGTAGTTGAAGGCCAGGCAGACCGCCGCCACCAGCACCACGAAGAAGAAGATGAGGACGGCCGAGCGGCGCTTGTTGGCCGTGACCTGGTCGTACGTGGGCATGACGGGCTACCGGCTCGCTGCGGCGTCGGACACGGGTGGCGGTGTCGGGATGCGGTTCAGGACGGTGCGCCCGGCGCGGGTGGCGCCGCCGGGGGTGCGGCCGGAGGGGCTGCGGGCGCGGCGGCCGGGGCCGTCGGGGTCACGGGCGGCGGGTCGTTGAACGAGACCGCCACCGGCCCACGGGCCTCGTCCTCGGCCTCGAAGTACTCACGGGCGGTGAACCGCAGCATGCCGGCGATGAGCACCGCCGGGAAGGTCTGGATCTTGGTGTTGTACTTGAAAACCGAGTCGTTGTAGAACTGCCGCGCGTAGGCGATCCGGCCCTCGGTACCCGTCAGTTCTTCCTGCAGGTTCAGGAAGTTCTGGTTGGCCTTCAGGTCGGGGTACGCCTCGGACACGGCGAACAGCGACTTGAGGGCGCCGCTCAGCACGTTCTCGGCCTCGGCCTGCGCCGCCGGACCCTCGGCGTTGACCGCCATGTTGCGGGCCTGGGTGACGGCCTCGAAGGTGCCGGCCTCGTGGGCGGCGTAGCCCTTGACCGTCTCGACCAGGTTGGGGATGAGGTCGTAGCGGCGCTTGAGTTGCACATCGATCTGTGCCCACGCGTTCTCGATGCGGTTCCGCAGCTTGACGAGGCCGTTGTAGAGAACCATCACGATGATCGCGAGGATCACGATCAGGCCGACGATGATGAGCACTGCAGTCATTGCGACTCCTTGGAGGCGGGGGCCGACGCGTCCGTCGACAGCCGGACCATCATAGGGCCGCCGCCGGGCGGCGGAGCCTCACCCGCCGCTCATGCCGGGGGCTTCAAACCAAGTCCTGGTAGAGACCGACGTAGATCTCGGCCAGGCGCGGCATCGAGAAGCCCGACGCCCGCTCGCGTCCCGACTCGATGA
>Ga0105046_10007560_pt1 | contig 17102 bp, 12 predicted proteins | sample MAT03_FD_78385 | JGI IMG/M metagenome (GOLD analysis project Ga0105046, IMG submission 78385) | Freshwater microbial communities from Lake Fryxell liftoff mats and glacier meltwater in Antarctica - MAT-03 (megahit assembly) | ecosystem: Environmental > Aquatic > Freshwater > Ice > Liftoff...
CAAAGCACTCTAGCCGCCGACCAATCCGCGCCCTGATGAGGGCGCTTCCATTTGACTGAACAGCAGGCAAGCCAATATGCAGAGCCGGCCTGTGCTCGCCCAACCGATAGGAAATTCGATGAGTCACCCGAATCCAGCGCTCCGACGATTCAATGCAAGCGTCTACCGCGTCTGCGTCATATTTACCAATCTGTTGCTTGCATGTCTGGTGATCAACAACCTGATCGAAATGGCAGCACGGGGCTTTTGGCATACGTCGATAGGCTGGGTCTTCGAGGTGAATCTCCTGATTGCCATCTGGCTGTATTTCGTCGGAATCTACCAAGTCTATTTCCGACGCGGAGACATCTCTGTGGACGTGATCATGCGTCGGGCATCGATCAAGGCGCAGCGCTTGGTGGCCATTGTGATCGACCTGGTGATCGTCGCCACACTGCTAATGATCTCCTGGTATGCCGTGCAGTTGATACTGGTGCAATGGCCATTCAAAACGCCTGGGCTCCGCTTGCCCAACCCAATGTTCACGGCGCCGGTTCTGATTGGCAGCGTAGTCATGGCGCTGACGATGTTGGAGAGATTGCTGCAGCGCCTGGCCAGCCCAGACCACCTGCCATCCGGCATTGCCGGGATAGAGGTCTGACATGGTGTCACTTCTTGTCTTCACGACCGTTCTGGTCTTGATGGCGCTGGGCATGCCGATCGCCATATCGCTGGCCCTGGCGACCACGGTCGGAATGCTGGTGGGTGGGTACGACCTGATTCTGATTCCGCAGCATATGGTCTCGAGCGTCAAGAGTATCGAGCTCACAGCGATTCCATTTTTTATACTGGCGGCAGCTTTGATGAATCAGCTCGGAATCACGCGCAAGATATTTGACTTTGCGCAAGCCTTGGTCGGTAGCTTCCGCGGTGGCCTGGCGCACGCCAACGTCGTGGCCGGATTCATCTTCTCCGGAATCTCAGGCGCGGCCGTCGCAGATGCGGCGGCGTTGGCTGCGATATCCACGAAGGAGATGCCAAAGGTCGGCTACACGCGTGAATTCGCTGCCGCCACGGTGCTGGCGGTATCGACACTGGGCCCCATTATCCCGCCGAGCATCATGATGGTGGTCTATGCGATCACGGCCAACGTGTCGATCGCGCGCCTCTTCGTCGCAGGCATCATGCCGGGCGTTCTGATCGCCGTACTGTTGATGGGATTGATTGCATTCTTGACCATGTTCAATCACACCCCGTCCCCCGAACCTTCCCGGTTTTCCTGGAAGGCGCTGGGGCGGACGACCGTTGGAGCGTTGCTCGCACTGTTTGCGCCGCTGGTCATCATGCGCGGCATGGTAGCTGGGTGGGCTACGCCGACGGAAGCTGGAGTGCTGGCGGTCGTCTATGCGGTGTTCGTGGGTGCGATACAGCGCAATCTGTCGTTCAAGAAGGTCACGGATGCACTGCAGGAGACCGTTGAGGCTACCGCACTGATCCTGTACGTCATTGCCATCTCGTCCTGCCTGTCGTATGTCTTCGTCGCAGAGGGCACTGCAGCCCATTTGGCAGACCTGATGACGCGCCTTAGTGTCGGGCCGATCAGCTTTCTGCTGATCGCGAACGTACTCCTGATATTGCTGGGTTGCGTGATCGAGACTTTGCCGGCGATGTTACTCGCAGTGCCGCTATTGCTTCCAACGGCCCTAGCCGTCGGTGTCGATCCGACGCACTTCGGCGTCATCGTCATCTTCAATCTCTTGATTGGCTACATGCATCCTCCCATGGGCATCGGGTTGTTCATCTTGATGGCGATTGCCCGTGTTGAGTTCCTGCCTCTTGTAAAGGCCACGCTGCCATTCATCACGGTGCTGTTGATGGCCCTTGGCCTGCTCACGTTCCTACCGGAAATAACCTTGTGGCTTCCCAATTTGCTTCTCCCGTTACCGGGTAAGGGCTGAGCCGCCACAGTCGTCAACCAACCACTCTTGAATCACCGTACATGAACAGAAAACTCAAGGTTGCGGCCGATATCGGCGGCACATTCACCGACATCACGCTCATGCTTGAAGACGGTTCCATCGCCACAGAAAAGGTGCCATCCACACCGGACGACTACAGCCGCGGCATCATCAACGGCATGACGGCTTTGCTGCGGTCACTCGAACTGTCGCCAGCCGACGTTGGCGAGGTTCTACACGGATGCACAGTGGCGACCAACACGATTCTCGAGGCCCAGGGTGCCCGCACCGGCTTGATCACCACACGTGGTTTTCGTGATGTGCTCGAGCTCCGCCGAATCCGTGTTCCAAGGCTTTATGACCTCTTGTATGTCAAACCGGAACCGCTCGCTCCGCGTGAATTGCGGCTGGAGGTGACCGAACGTATATCGGCCGGTGGTCAGGTGGTGGTGCCACTGGACGAAGCCGAAGTAGTGGCAGCGATCGAGCAGCTACGGCAACTTGGCGTCGAGGCGATTGCGGTGTGTTGTCTGCACTCTTACCTGAACCCAACCCATGAGCAGCGCATCGGGGAACTGGTGCGCGCTGCCCTGCCGGATGTTTTTCTGACGCTGTCGTGCGAAATTCTGCCCGAGATCCGTGAGTATGAGCGTACAAGCACGGCCGTGATCAATTCCTACATCGGCCCGGCAGTTGCCAGCTACATCCAGTCGCTTGATCGGAGCCTCAAACGATATGGCGTTTCGGGACGGCTCCTGATCATGCAGTCGACGGGCGGCATTCTGGATGCGGATTCGGTGATCCGCATGCCGGCACGTATTGTCGAATGCGGACCTGCAGCCGGTGTAATCGGTGCTGCCTTCCAGGCCGCTTCCAGCGGATACAAGAATGTCATCACATTTGACATGGGCGGCACAACAGCGAAGGCTGCCATGATTGAAGATGGCCAGGTCATGCGCACCGATGAGTTCGAAGTTGGGGGTGGCATCTCCTTGTCCAGCCGACTGGTTAAGGGCGGCGGATACGCGCTCAAACTACCGGTCATTGACATCTCCGAAGTGGGCGCAGGCGGTGGCAGTTTGGTGTGGTTTGACCGGGCCGGTGCGCTCAAGGTGGGGCCACGCAGCGCCGGCGCCGCGCCTGGGCCAGCCTGTTACGGAGCAGGAAACGAAGAACCCACCGTCACCGATGCCAACGTGGTTTTGGGTTACCTGAATCCGCGTGCACTGGCTGGCGGCTCAGTAGCAATCCGCGCGGACCTTGCTGCAGCAGCGTTGCATCGTTGTGTTGTATCGCGCCTGGCTGGCGATGAACGCGACGCTGCGTGGGCCGTTTACGTGGTTGCAGCAGCCAACATGATGCGCGCCGTCAAGGCGGTCTCTACGTACCGAGGGCGAGATCCACGCGACTGTGTCCTACTGGCATTCGGTGGAAATGGTGGTGTGTTCGCGGTTGAGCTTGCGCGACAGCTACAGATGCGTCGCGTCCTGGTGCCCCTGGCTGCTGGCGTCTTCAGTGCCCTTGGACTTTTGGTTGCGCCGATCGAATTCAGCCAGACAAGGGCGTTCCTGAAGCCTGTCGGATTGATCGATGCGCAAGAGTTGACAAGCAATCTCCATGGGATGGAAGAGCAGGTTGCAAAGGTGCTGGGGTTTCCGCGGAATCAGTTGCGCATGCGCTACTCGGCTGCCATGCGCTACATCGGGCAGGCTTTCGAACTGCAGATTCCATTGTCGAGCGACGGAATCACGGCTGGGGTGTTGGTGAACTTGTCTGAAGCATTTGAAGCCGAACATCAGCGCACTTATGGCCACCGATTCGCCGACGGCGACGGAGTCGAGGTCGTGGCGGTCGAAGTGACAGGAACCTTTGTTGGCGGTGCGCGACAGCCCTCGATTGTGACGGTCAGGAAACGCGCGGGCAAGGTCGCCCTCGAATCAAGGAGAGCCGCGTATTTCGGTCCAGATCGCGGCGTGCACCAAGTAGACGTGATCGACCGTTCGGCCTTGTCTGGCGCTCCGCGTCGCGGGCCCTTCATCATCGAGGAATACGACGGAACAACGGTGATCCCCCCGGATGCTGCGGCGCACCTGGATGCCGCAGGCAACATCGTGATCGACATTGATCTCTGAATTCAAGGAAAGCAGTATGAACAACATGGCTCAGGCGGAATCCCGCGACACAATGACGGCGCATGCGCAACGCGGCCACAAGGTAAGTCCGTTTCTGTTGGAAGTGGTCAAAAACGCCTTGGACACCATCGCCGATGAGCTGGCCTTGATCATCATGCGCACAGCCTACTCAAGCATCGTGCGGGATGCCATGGACTATTCCACCGCGATTTGCGACTCCAATGGTCATACCCTCGCGCAGGGTCTCACGACGCCACTGCATCTGGGAAGCTTCTTCGACGCGATGGCCAATTTGGTGAAGAACCATGCGCCAACTGCGGTTCCCGGCGACGTCTTCATTTTCAACGATCCCTACCTGGCGGCCGGTCAGCACCTGCCAGACATGTACATCGTGCGGCCAATCTTCATTGATGGAGCCATTGAAGGTTGGGCCACGACCGTGGCGCATTTGAATGACATCGGGGGTATCGTCCCGGGCAGCAATTCCATCGGATCCACCGAAATATTCCAGGAGGGCCTACGGTTTCCGGTGCTCAAGCTTTACCAGGCCGGGATTGAGAACCAGACGATCTGGGACATTCTTTCGGCAAATGTGCGTGTTCCCGACAAGGTTCTGGGTGACGTCAAGGCGCAGGTCTCCGCCTGCCTGGTTGGCGAGCGCGAGTTCAAAAGCCTGTTCGAACGGTACGGGCGTGAAACGCTGCATCGAACCTTCCAGGCTATTCATGATTACGCAGAGAAACTCGCACGTGCCGAATTCAACGATATTCCGGATGGCACCTACCACTTCGTCAACTACATCGACGGTCTGGGTGAAGACCCGCAACCGATCCGGTTTCAGGTCGCATTGACTATTCAGGGCAGCGAAGTGATTGTTGACTGGACAGGAACTTCGGAGCAGGTTCGCGGGGGGATCAACGCGCCATATCCGTTCACCAAGGCGGCCGCCTATGCGGCATTGCGGTCGGTTCTGGGCGTCGATGTGCCCAATGCACAAGGCTTCACCCGTCCAATAGCGGTGATCGCACCAAGCGGCACGATCGTCAATCCGCTTTCGCCCGCTGCGTGCGGTGCGCGCGGCATCACTGGGTTCCGCATGATTGACTGCATCATGGGGGCCCTTTCTCAAGCGCTGCCGCAGCGCATTCCAGCGGACGGCAGTGGCGGATCAACTATTCCATCGATAGGGGGCACACACAACGGCCGCGCCTTCGTATTCGTTGAGACCATGATGGGTACCTGGGGTGGTGCCCCGACCCATGATGGCCAGGACGGCGTGGCGCATATTGGGGCAAATCAGTCCAACATACCGATCGAGATGATCGAGCGTGAATACCCCTTGCGGGTGGAGCGGTATGCCTTGGTTCCGGACACTGGAGGGGCCGGGAAGTATCGCGGCGGTTTGGCCATCGTCCGGGAATTCAGGCTCCTCTCGCAGGAGGCCATGATTGCCGTTCGGTCGGACAAGCGCCGCTTCCCGCCCTATGGCTTGCATGGAGGAAAGTCTGGATCGCCATCGATGAACATCATCAATCCGGGATCGAACCAGCGCGTCTTGCCGGTGTTGTTCAAGGAGCCAGTGACAATGGTCATGGGTGATGTGTATCACCACACTTTGGCGGGAGGAGGTGGGTATGGGAACCCGCTGGAACGCGATATCGCATCGGTGGAACGTGACCTGCGCCAAGGCCGCATTACCGGAACTGGCGCATTGAACGACTACGGTGTTGTTGCGGCGCGGGAGCGTCTGGAGTGGGTGGTTGACAACGCTGCAACGCTAACGCTGCGTGCGTCCCTTCGAGCGGCCATGGCGGTGTAGATGACGCAGATCACCTTTGCCAACGCGACTGTGGTGGATGGCACTGGCGCGGATACCGTCAATGCTGATGTGCTCGTATTAGGCGATCGGATTGTAGATATCACAGCACCAGGATCGGTCCATCAAGGAAGAGTAATCGCCTGTGAGGGCCTGCTATTGACCCCTGGTTTCATCGACATACATAGTCATTCGGATCTGACGTTGCTTCTGGACCCGAGGGCATCAAGTGCCATCCACCAGGGAGTCACGCTTGAAGTGATTGGCAATTGTGGTCACGGGTGTGCACCAATGCGTGACATCGCGCTGGCGAGAATTGCGATGTATGGTCCAGTTCCCCGTGATGGATTTTTTAGCTGGACCACGATGGCGGGATACTTCGAAAAGCTGGAGGAGGCCCGCCCGGCCATCAACGTGGTGGCATTGGTTCCCAATGGTCAATTGCGACTGTCGCACATTGGATTGGAACAGCGTGTGGCCAGTTCCGACGAACTCAAGTCGATGTGCCGCGATCTTGAGGTGTCACTGGATGCCGGCGCCTATGGCTTTTCCAGCGGACTCGAGTACGTGCAGGAGCGTGCATGTCCAGCGGAGGAAATCGATGCGTTGTGCAGCATCGTGTCCAAAAGGGGGGGGCTATATGCAACCCATGTTCGGGACCGGGACCAGCATGCCGTTGCGGCGATCGACGAGGCGATTGCCACCTCCAGACGCACGGGCGTGCGTCTACAGATCTCGCACATCACTCCGCGCGGCGGAATGGTCGATACGGAAGCCGCACTGTCACGGGTCGATAAAGCACTTGCCGAGGGCTTGGATGTAGGGTTCGACATGCACACGCGGCTGTTCGGGTTTACACACCTGAAGAATCTTCTCCCTATGTGGGTGCTCGAGGGGGCACCAGGCGATATCCATCGCCGACTGCTGGATCTGCAGGTGCTCGAACGCATACAGCAGCATTCGAATTTGATTTCTGCAGTCGGTGATTGGGCCAAGATTGTCTTGGTCGATAGCCTCGCTTTCGAAGCCTTCAACGGTCAGACATTTGACGTCATTGCCGCCCAAAGGAAGGTATCGCCCTTTGAAGCTGCCATGGACGTGCTCCGGTCCGATGTGGAGCACTTGCAGCGACCGATGGTGCTGTTGAAGACCTATTCTGAGAGTGTTCTGCGTACAACGTATGAGCACCCCCACTGCATGCCAGGCTCAGATGCCACCACGCTTGCGCCCGATGGCGTATTGGCGGATGAAAAATTTCACGGAGCCTATACGTGGGCATCGTGGTTTCTGCGCCGAATGGTCCGGGAAACAAAGGCCTTGACCCTTCCAGATGCAATCTATCGAATGACGTCGCTGCCGGCGCGCCGTCTTGGCCTTGAAGACCGGGGGCGAATCGCCCGTGGTTGCCATGCCGACATCGTTGTGCTCGACTGGAATCGCTATTCGGACCGTGGCACTGTGGACAACCCGTCGCAATTGGCGCAGGGTGTAGAACACGTCATGGTCAATGGTGTCTTCACGCTGACCAACGGTCGTGCGACGGGCGAGCGGGCTGGGAGGATCGTCCGTTACTGAACGCGATGGTGCTCGCGACCTTGCTTGCACAACGATGTGGGTTTGGTTGACGACAACTCTTGGGGGGAGACGCAGACCTTCTTTGCACAGGCTGGGGACGCGACCGGCAACAGCGTGCCGCAATTCGTCAAAAACGAATTCGATGCCTTGCTGTCGTGCGGCATCGTGTCGCACTGCCTCCTGCGCCTGCTTCTTGCCGACTGGGCTAACGGCAGGCACCTACGCTTCAGCTGCAAGCGCAAAGTGGTCTGCCCCTCCTGCGGTGCGCTGCGCACGGTGCGCCCGGCGGCGCATCTGGTCGAGCAAGTGAATTCCTGGGTGCCGGCACGCCAGCGGATGGGACGCTGCCGCTCAATAGCCGGAGACGCTAGGACCCATCCGTGCTTTGCTTAGCCTCATAGCGTCTTTCTGCCAACTGGATTCGGTCGAGGCCAACAAGTTGGTTGAAGTCGTCAAACGTGATCATTCGGTCGGCTGCCGCCCCATAAGTACCAGTCGATCGAAGTTCTCCATAGTAGGACTTCAAGGCGTGAGAGACCGCATATAGTACGTCCGCCTGGAGATAATAGCTGTAGCCCATGGCCGTCAATTCGGTTGGGTGGATCAGCGGTGACTTCCCTGCGAAGACCCAGTTGTACATCACGGGTCCATTGATCAACTTGGGGATGGCCAGGGCCTGCTCCAACGAGGTCGGCGCCTCGACAAATATCACGTCGGCTCCAGCTTCAAGATAGCGGTTGCCGCGATCAATGGCGTCCTCAAAACCACCAACCGCGATCGCATCTGTTCTGGCAAATAGCAAAAATGTTTCCGACTTTCGGGTATCGACGAAAGCCTTCACCTTCGATACAAAGGTTTCGGTTGGCACCGTTCGCTTTCCCGCCATGTGTCCACACTTTTTTGGAAGAACTTGATCCTCCATGTGGATGGCGGAGGCTCCAGTTCGCTCAACCTCACGCACCAACCTCATGACATTCAGATAATTGCCATATCCGTCGTCTCCGTCAACCATGACCGGTCGGCTGGTGCACTGGACTATCTTTCGCACGGCATCCAGGTTCTCACTGAGCGTCAACAGTCCAACATCGGGCATCGCAAATTGAGAGCCGGATATGTTGTAGCCGCCGACATGCAGCCAATCAAATCCGAAGTGGTCTGCAATGCGGGCACTCAACCCATCATAGACACCGATGATCTGTTGAATCCTTGTGGCTGCTTTTTCCTGTTTTGGATCTTGCATGTGGAGATTCCTCGCAATAGGTTATTCGTAATGGCGTGCCAGGTAAGCCGGTGTGAATTTTCCCGAAACCCTGTCTGCATCGAGATCAACTGGTGATCGGGCCGACGCGTGCCCATATCCTCCAGCTCCCGGTGTCTCGATCATGATGCGCTGATCTGGTCCAAATCGGACGCCACTCGGTTTGCTCGGCAATTCGGTTAACTGACCGTCTGGCTCGACCCTGACGAATCGGCCAGGGTGCCCGCTCTCACCACCGAAGATGCCCCAGGGCGCATTCCTGAATCTCTCACCGGATCCGGAGAAGACGCATTCGTGTTGCAACGGCCGAATGATGCGACGCAGACCCAACCCACCCCGATGTTGACCGGGACCACCCGAGTCCTCGACGAACCCGTAGGCTTCCACCAGCAGTGGATAGTCCATTTCGATGGCTTCCACTGGCAGGTTCGACGTGTTTGTGATGTGCACCTGGACCCCATCCTTGCCGTCACGCGTGGCGCGCCCACCAAAACCGCCGCCCAAAGTCTCGAAGTAGATGTAGCGCAGGTTGGTAGACGGATCAATCCCTGAAAAAATCGCTGTGGTGTTGGCGCCATTCGCGGCACCAACCGCCTTTTCCTTTAGCGCTGGAGCCAATGCGCCTATCAGGGCATCGATGATTCGCTGAGCGGTATGTGCCCGGTTCGCAACCGATGCTGGATATTCGGCGTTGACCAGGGTCCCTGGAGCCGCGCTCCATTCGCAAACATCCAGTACCCCTTGGTTATTGGGGACCTCAGGATCCAACAGGGCCTTCAAGGTATAGCTGATTGCAGACAGGGTCGCAGTCGCGGTGCAATTGATATTGCCTGGCACCTGCCGCGACGTGCCGTCGAAAGACACATGCAGTCGCTCGCCAGTGACCCGCACCTCCACCGTGATCGGGATATCCTGTGTGCCGCAACCATCATCATCCATCACATCGGTGAAACGATAGATGCCATCTTGAAGGCCTGCAATCGCCGCCCGCATCCTCGCCTCTGTGCGTCGAACAATCTCGTCAAAAGCCACCAGCACCGGTTGGCGACCGTGACGCGCGACCACCTCCAGAAATCTCCTGGCACCGAGACGCACAGAAGCGATCTGCGCAAACAGGTCACCACGTCGTTCCTCAGTCACTCGTGTGTTCAGTAAAATCAGGTCGTAGATTCCCGTCTGCAGGTTCCCCGCCTCATACAACTTGATGAGGGGGACACGGAGCCCCTCTTGGTAGATCTCAGTCATTCCTCCGGCCATGCTGCCCGCACTCATGCCGCCGAAATCGGCATGATGGGCAATGTTGCAGACAAATGCGACGACATTGCCTTCATGAAAGATTGGCATGGCCATGTTCAGGTCTGGCAAATGTGTTCCCCCTGCCACGAAAGGGTCATTGGCCACAAAGATGTCGCCGTCTTTCAAGTCTGCAATATTGACCTTCCCAAGTAGTGCTTTCATCATTCCCATGATCGAACCAAGATGTATCGGCAGCGACTCTTTCGCCTGCACGATGAGACGTCCTTTGATGTCCACCAAGGCTGTCGAATGGTCTCGGCGCTCCTTGATGTTCTGAGAATAGGCGCTTTTCATCAGCGCTACGAAGGCCTCATCAACAACCGAAGCCAGGGCGTTCTGAATGATCTCCAGAGAAATCAGGTCTACAGTGGCTGGGGTATTCATGACGTGCTCTTGATGATGAGATTGAGGGCGGTGTCGACAGATCCACGCATGCCGGGTCTCAGCAAAGTGGTGGTGTCCATTTGTTCAACAATCGCAGGGCCAGTGACTACATGACCCGGCTCAAGTTCGTCGCGCTGATGGACCGGTGTGGAGATCGGGCCAGACCGATCAAACCAGACCGCTCGGGTCGTCCGGGCAACGGCCTCGAGTTCCACAAATTGTTGCACAGCGGGCTCCGCAAAACGGTGCAGCCGGGCGCGCGCAACGCATCGGTAGTTGATTATTTCGATGGCCGCTTTGGGGTCATGATGACCGTAGATGCTTTCGTGCTGCCGGCTGAATTCGTTGGCTAGCACTGAAACCAATTCGGTTGTGGGCATACTGAGCACGGTCGGCGCATCGACAGGGACCGAAAGTTCGTAGTTCTGGCCCACATACCGCAAGTCAATCTGCAGTTCTGCGACTCGGTCGGAGGTTTCAACCTGCTCCGCCTCGAACCAGTTCTGCGCTTGCATCAGCACTTCCGCAATCGTACCCTTGATGGACGGTACTGCAGCTTCTCCCAAAGTGGAGCGATGTGTCTTGACCAGGTTTTCACGGAGGTCCGAAACCACAACTCCCTGCGCACACAGGATGCCAGGATGTATTGGCACGATAACTTCAACGACCGACAATTCTCGTGCGATGTCGGCGGCGTGTAACGGACCGCCTCCTCCGAATGGCATCAGAGCGAATGTTCTCGGGTCGTGACCTCTCTCGATGGATACCGCCCGAATCGCGCGCACCATGTTTGCAACAACGATGTCGATGCACCCCAGTGCTGCAAACTCGATACTCACACCCAGAGAATGCGCAATTCCAGTGAAAGCTTGGCGTGCCAGAGCCACATCCAAAGGTACTCTGCCATCCAGCAAGCCTTTGGGAGACAGTCGACCAAGAATCAGATTTGCATCGGTAACCGTCGGTTGTACACCACCGATCCCATAACAGGCAGGGCCTGGCTTGGCGGCGGCGCTCATAGGGCCGACTTTCAGGAAACCACCCGGGTCCAGCCATGCGACCGAGCCTCCCCCCGCCCCGACAGCATTGACGTCGACCATGGGTAGCCGTACAGGAAATCCCCCCACCGAGCGGTCAAACGCAATTCCGGCCTCGTAATTGCGGATGAGGCATACATCGGCACTTGTGCCGCCCATGTCAATGGTAATGACGTCGGGTCTGCCCGCCTGCCGCGCCGTGTAGGCCGCTCCAACCACCCCGCCCGCAGGTCCCGAAAGCGCTGTGCGCACCGGAAAACGGCGGGCCTGTCGGACCGACATCAGACCGCCTGATGACTGATTGATCCCCACGACAGCCTGCGGCAATTCTGCAGCTAGTGCATCCTCAAGCGTTCGCAGGTAGCGCTCCATTACTGGAAGCAGGTAGGCATTCAACACGGTGGTCGACATTCGCTCGTATTCACGGAACTCGGGCTGTACCTCAGAAGACAGAGACACCGAAATTCCGAGCTTTTGCAAAGCCAACTGCATGGCCTGCTCATGCGCAGGATTGAGAAACGAGAACAGGCAGCAGACAGCACATGCCTCGGCACCACTTTCAGCGACAAGTCTGGCGATCGAATCGACTTGGGTCTGGTCCAGAGATCGCAGCACTTGTCCCCTTGAACCGACGCGCTCTCCAAGCTCCATGCGTCTCTCGCGTGGCACCAGAGGTACGGACTGGTCGACCTGAAGGTCATACATGTGCGGTCGAGTCTGACGTCCAATTTCAAGCAGGTCCCGAAACCCCGCGGTCGTGATCAGCGCGATTTTTCCTCCACGCCGCTGGATCAGCGCGTTGGTGGCGACCGTTGTGCCATGACACAGCCGCTTGATGTCCCGAAATTCCACCAACCCCCGCTCGGCCAGCGCACGCAACCCCTGCAGGATCGCGTCAGCCGGGTTGTCGGGTGTCGATGAAAGCTTGAACACATGCGATGTACCACTCGCCGAATCAATCATGTGGAAGTCAGTAAATGTTCCGCCCACGTCAACGCCGATGACTTTCAAAGGGTCTCCTTATCATTTTGCATTTATTAAGTATATATAAAGTATTTTTTAGTGGCAAGACGTCCAGAATTGTTTTTTTATATCAATGATTCCATTGGCACTCAGCAAGGGAAGGATGGGCAATAACCAGTTCTTCACCCGGTATGAGTGCCACTGTATGATCCGTCCATACAAACCAGCCACCACTTCTCAATCGCTGTCAGGGCCGCCAAATCGCGGTAATTGTGTGTTGGTTGGGTAACGAAAGACTCTCCAAGATGGTTATCGCAAAGCGACCCAAAGGCAGTGGGGCACGATGGGCGTACGAAACAATCCGCGCAAGGATCCTCTCCCTTGAACTAGCCCCCGGCAAGGACTTTGACGAGCAAGGGCTCATCTCGTCTTTAGGGTTGTCCAGAACTCCCATCCGTGAGGCGCTGATCCAGCTCGCTGCGGAAGGCCTGGTGGAATTGCTTCCCAACCGAGGTGCCAAGGTTGCGAAAATCGATTTGCTTGGAGTGCGTGAGTTTTTCGAAGCGCTGGACGCCAATCAGCGCATGGTCACTCGCTGGGCGGCCTTGCGGCATACCAAAGACGACTTGCGTCGCATCGATGAAGAGCGGCGCAATTTCGACGCTGCGGTTGCCAGCGGTAACGTCGGCGAGATGATGTCGACCAATCTCGCATTTCATGAATCCATCGCCGCAGCCTGCGGCAATTCACTCATTGCGCGCAGTTATTCGCAACTCCTGGCTTTCGGACTACGCCTTTCCCACATATCACTTGCTTACGAAGCGATCACCACGGGCCAACCTGACACGCACAAGGAAGACATCGCCAAAGACCATCTCGACATGCTGAGGCACCTGATGACCGGAGATGCCAATGCCGCCGAGGAGTCGGCCCGATTGCACACCGAGCGATTCAGAGCTCGGGTCCTGATTTTTCTCCAGGCCAATCTGGCTGCCGACATGAAGTTCTGACCGCTGTCGGTTGGCACCACGCTGAAGATTGCACTACGGCAATCAGGTCCACGGAAAGGTTCAACCCAAGCAGTTTCCGGGGACTTCGCCGATCAACTGGCCGTCGCCAGAAACACCTTGCAAACGCGCGGACGCTAGCTCGGGAAGTCTCAATCAAGGCCCCATCATCACGCCTGGCAGCCACAACGACAGCCAAGGGACATAGGTGAACAGCATCAGTGAGATCAGGAGTGGCACCATGAGTGGCATGCACGCCGGCACAAGATCCTCGAATCTCACACCAGATACGCGGCTCATGACGTAAAGCCCGATACCCATGGGCGGTGTGATGATGCCAATGGTGATATTCAGATTCAACATGATGCCGAACTGAATCAGATCCACATCCAACTGTTTCACCACCGGGATCAGGATGGGGGCCACCAGGATCAACAGTGGAATGGGTTCCAGCAGGCAGCCCAGAACCAACACGAAGATGCTGATTATCAACAGGAGCACCGTCTTGTCTGTGGTCAGCGTGAAGAGCCACTCAGCCACCTTCTGCGCTGCGCCTTCGTAGGTGAAGACCCATCCTGCAACGGTCGACACGGCAATGATGAACATGATGTTGATGCTCTGACTGGCCGACTCCTTGACGCTTGCATAGATGTCCCGCAGAGACGCTTCGCGGTACACCAGTCCCAGCAAAAGCGCATAGGCAGCAGCCACTATGCCGACCTCGGTGGGTGAAATTGCCCCCGTACTCATGCCGACCACGATGATGACAGGCACTGCCATGGCAGGCAGGCCGGAAAAAAAGGCTTTCGTTCTCGCCTGCAGCCTTGCTCGAGGAGCAACCGGCATCGGTTCCCGACCGTAAACAGCCATCACCCAGATTGCGATCATCATTGTCGATCCAATCACAACGCCCGGAATCACACCCGCCAGGAACAACTTGCCGATCGATACCTGGGCAATAACGCCGTAGATGATGAGGTTGATGCTCGGAGGAATCATGGGACCGATGACCGACGAGCACAAAGTCACTGCGGCGGCAAATTTGCGTCTGTAGCCCGAGCGCTCCATTTCTGGAATTCCAATCGCGCCCAATCCAGCAGCATCGGCCAGCGCGGAGCCAGAGATTCCAGCAAAGATCATGTTGGACAGCACCATCACGTGTGCAAGCCCACCGCGGAAATGGCCCACCATCGTGCGGGCAAAGTCCCAAATTCGACGCCCTAAACCCAAAGCACTGAAAAGATTGCCTGCCAGTATGAAGAACGGTACCGACAAAAGTGCGACGCTGTTGACACCCTTGAGCATGAACTGCGGTAGCAGTGCCAAGTCTCGTTCCATCAACATCAATGGAGGCAGGGTCGACAACCCGATGGCGATCGAGACCGGCATTCGCAGGAACAGAAACAGCACAAATGTGCCGATCATAAGTAAAGACAGCATGCGGAACTTTCAGGTGATGTCGCGCCCTACAGCGGAGGGCAACTGGAGCAGGTCGACGGGATCACCCGCCTTGTCTCAAATTGGCGATGGCCCGTAGCAGGCGGCTGAGTGACATCAATAGACACAAGGCAGCCGCCAGCAGCACTGGGAGTGCCACATACCCCTGGTGGAACGGAAAAAGCACATGGGGAATTCCCGAGGTGAGCGTGAAGTACCCCCAGCTTCCGTAACAAAGGGCACTGAAAAAGGCCAAGGCGCCAACCTCGTTGACCACATCAATGGCTCGTTGAATCGACGGAGGCAATCGCTCCACAAAATACCCCATGCGCACGTCCTCGTCGTCGTGCAGCAATCGCGCATACCCTACGAAGTACACGAGACTCGCCACCACCAAAGACACCTCAACCGTGTAGATCGACGATGCGTGGAAGAAGTACCGCGCAGCAGCCTCCCACCCGTTCATGATCACTACTAGCGCGAAAAGGACTACCGCCAGAACGGCGATGACTTTGGCCACCCGGTTACAAACTAGTTCCAGAAACTCCAGAGACCGATTCGCCCTACGAGGACTCATGTAGCGTTTTCCCAGTTGTTGATCCAATGTACCCACCACCGGTGGTCAACGCATTCGCGTGTCCAGAACGTCGTAACCTACTTTACTGCGCGGATCCGGTCATAGATTCCAGCTGGAATGAAACCCTCCTTCTCGAGGTCCAGGATAACGGGGCGCATTTTGGCGATACCAGGCTTGAGGTCGAGCACCGTGTACTGCACGCCTTTTGCTTTCATGCTTGCAAAGTCCCGCTCGATATTCGCTTCCGAGTCACGCATGTACTCCTTGCCAGCCTGATCCGCCGCGTCGATCAGCGCTTGCCGGTGCTCCGGCTTGAGGGATGCCAGTTTTCTTTTGTTTCCGAGCACAGCCAGCACCCCCCAATACTCATCCGTACGTGCCACGTACTTGGCGACCTCGGTGAACTTCATGGCGCCCAGAAGGTTTGCAGGAGCGGTAACTCCTTCGATCATGCCTTGCTGCAGTCCAAGGTACACGTCGTTCCAAGGCAGCACCACAACCTGCGTCCCCAAGGCTGTCCAGGATTTCCGCCATGTTTCGATCGGAGCGATGCGCAACTTCAAGCCTTTCAGGTCATCAAAGCTTTTGACAGGCTTGGTAGATACCAGAACGCGGAACGGCCCACGCTCCCAGTCTGATGCAACTACGCTCAGACCAGCCTTGTCCAGCGGATCGACAAAAATCTCCTTCCAAAACGGGCTGCGAAGAATCTTGCGGAACTGCTCCTGCGATTCCACCGCATAGTTCAATCCTAGAGCCTTGAGCCCAGGGCTGAAACGTTCGAATTCGACGTTGCCACCAACGTAGAGGTCCTGATTGCCAAGGATCGTGCTCTCGATCATCGCCGTCGCCGGCCCCAGTTGTTCCGAGGGAAACACCTCGATCAACACGGCACCCGATGTCTTCTCCCTGACCAATGCTGCGAAGCGATCAACCGCGACTCCTTCAGCACTGGTCTTGGGCGAGATATGCCCGACCTTCAAGACGGTTTGCGCCAGAGCTGACGAGCCCGAGCAGACCAAAGAAACAAAAACCACCAAACTGGTTGCGGCAACCTTTGCCATACACATCATGACGCTCTCCTTTCCATGACAAGCAAGTGCTTCGCGCCCGCCCGAATGGTCGTACAGGCAACCTCACGACCCGATGACCTTGCTTTTTCGACATCGGAGTGGAATCAAATATACAATATAAATTTTCTATCGTCAATTGCAGCTTTTCGATTTCGTTTGGTGTTGCAATTCGATCATGCATGCACCGAGCAGAGCGGGAGAAGGCCCTCCAGCGATGTGTCCTGGTGCGCCCGCTCGTCGACCCCGATGACCTCATGTCGATCAACGCCCTCCATTGCCATCCTGCGGGCGACGCTGTGCCGCTCCGCCGGTGCACTTTTCCAGAATCCTTCTGCAGCAGGCGCGCCAGATCGATGTGCTGGCGCACATGGACGGCGATGAGTTCGCTTGGTACTGCCACCACCAGACTGACCGATGCCGTCGGCATCGTAGAACACATACGAAGCGTCGTTCTCTCAAAGCGGCTGCGAACCCTGAGGGTTTACCCACCCGCAAAGCCGCTGTTCCGTTAACGTGAAAGACACCAACAAGAAGGCGCGGGTATCCCTGACCTCACGTTGGCCGGGACGCAGCTCAGCAGTGGCGGTGGAACTAGCGAACGATCAAGCGG
>Ga0105046_10007561_pt1 | contig 17096 bp, 11 predicted proteins | sample MAT03_FD_78385 | JGI IMG/M metagenome (GOLD analysis project Ga0105046, IMG submission 78385) | Freshwater microbial communities from Lake Fryxell liftoff mats and glacier meltwater in Antarctica - MAT-03 (megahit assembly) | ecosystem: Environmental > Aquatic > Freshwater > Ice > Liftoff...
GGCGGCCTCCAGACAGGCCAATGTTTTAAGCGTGGTATTCTGACCACCTTGCAATAAACGACTAACGACGGAAGGTTTTACATTCAGTTTTTCGGCCAGTTGCTTTTGGGTCATATCCTTGCTTTTCAATAATGAGTTGACGTATGAACCCAACTCTGCCATAATGGCTGCCAATCGACGTTCTGTTTCAGGCGTTTGCTCATAAAATTCTTTGAACCAGGGAGATATAAAATTTGGTTTTTGTAACATAATATTTAAAATCTGTGTTGTTTAAAGTGTTATTTCAATTTCTTCTTTTGATTGTAAAAGGATTTCGAGATTTTTAATTTTCTCAATTGCTCTTCCCATTTGCACCATTTTCTCATGAACTTTTGAAGTTCTGATACAATCTTGCAAGGCTTGCGTTGTTTTAATGCAGCTACCGAGTATTATTAATGTTTTTTCATTTACAAGATAGCCATATATCCGCAGGTGGAATTTCCAGGATGTTTTTTCGGCATTAGGAATTTGTGTTTCATCTGCTTTAATTTTGATAAGGAGAGGTATTTCAAGAATCTCTATTGGCTTGGTTTTGCTGGAAAAATAGTTCTCACACAAAGGTGTAAAATCTGCAATTTCTGTTTTCGCAATTAGTTGTAATATAGCCCATTGAATCTCTTTTTTTGATTTGTTGACGATGCTGCCAATATATGGAAATTGTACACTTCCTTTTCTTTCCGGGTGCGTAAGTTCTTGTTCCAATAAACCATCTTCGCTTGATAACAAATTGAGTTGCTCTAAACAATCTTTTTGCTCCAATGGATCAAAGACAGACCAGAGTTGGCCTCCGCTATCGCTAGAAAGAAGAAGCTTGAATGCAAAGGAATTCACTTTTAAGCTAATTTACAACTAAATTTTAATATTAATTTACTTGAATATCATTCTGTAACAAATGCAATGGTAAACAAAGTTTTGCGATTTGCTTGTTTAATCTAAAGAAATACTGACTACGAAGAGTTTTACTAAAACGACTAATTTGCAGAAACTCAATCTAAATTTGACATGAATCTCAGTTTGCCAAAAGCCCATAACCTTTCTCTTCAGTATCTTTGTTTTAGAAAGGGAATCGCATATTTTGAAAAAAAAATAGCCCTACCAATCAGCAGGGCTATTTTTTTTATTAAAGTTTAAGTGGTTTTAATCTCTCAAAACAATCCTTTGCCTAGTTTTTTCTCCGTTCTCTCCAATCATTTCTACCAAATAAACACCAGTTGGTCTGTTTGTCAGATCTATAATCCGGGAAGATGAAGAGACAGTTTGATTAAAAGTTTTGCCATCGTTTGCAATTATTCTTAGACTTGAAACATCCTGATCTCCTCCTTGAATCTCAAATTTTTTGCCCTCATTTTCAATCATACAAAGCGTTGGTTTTGTAGTATTTAAATTTGAAAACTTCTCTCCAGAATGCGTTATTTCAGTTTTTCGCCCGATGGAGAATTCTCCAAATGTTTGAACACCAGTTTGATTCACAGATCCATCGCTTTGAGATTTGGTCGATTTTGAGTTTGAATGAACCAAACTCCAGGTGGATTGCGCTGAGGATTTACCTAAAACTTTTCCTTCTCCAGGGAAATAAACCTGAGATGGCAACAGACTCAAATCAAATTGTGCAGATCCCTGATTTGGTTTTATTGCCCATTTGCCTTGATTCTGAACTTTTTCAAAACCATCCGTTTTGTTCAATTTTGAAATTTTAGCGTCTTCCTGATAAAAAGCTTCAATTTCAGAAAGTCCATTTTCTGTTTTATGAATCTGTACAGCTGCTATTTCCTGGGTATTAGAAGAACCAACAGGGAATTGATAAAATTGGCCGGCAAGCACATTTCGCTTCATTTTTCCATTGATCCACGAATTTGCTGAAGCAGAAACCGCCGCAGATTCCGTTGATTTTATACTGATATCGTGGTTGTTAAGATCAATTCTACCTTCATTTAAAATCAAACGGTGATCTACCTGAATGTTTCCAACCGCATTGGCATTTTGTGGCGCATTCATTTCCAAACTATAGAATTGACCAGCAATTTCAACTGGCTTTTGGCCTCCTGAAATCGATACTTTTCCTTCTTTCGTTCCTACAAACTTTCCTGAACCCGTTTGAATTTTTTCAGTGATGGCAATCATATTTTGTCCATGATTTACAACTGCATTTGAAGTTTGCACCCAGCTTTTTGCCTGAATGTCTTTCTCTATCAGGATATTACCTGTTGAAGAAACAGAAACATTTTCAAAATTTGTAGCGCTGCTTCCTCCAATTTTCTGTTGAACCGCCGTCCCTGAAAGTTGAAGTTTTGAATTTGAACCAAAAGATAAAGCTGAAGCGCCGTTATTGATCCAATGCGCACCATCAAGATTTAGTAAAGCATTGTCTTTCAGTAAGAAATTGCTCTTTGATTTTAAAATAATAGAAGCATTTTCTGAGGCAGAACCTTGCAAGGTCAAACTTTTTTGGATTGATAACTTCTGATTTTCACCTATATCCAGCGAGCCATCAAGTTTTAAACTATGTATCAAAATTTCATTTTCTCCATTCTTGCTCGCCACAACATCTGACTTTCCTTCAACAGAGCTTAAAATCAGTTTCGAACCATTCTGGACAATAATTCTATTTCTAAGTCCATCTTTTGAATCGTTCAATTTTACATCTTCCAAAGTCAAAGATTCAAGGCCATTTATTATAATGGAACCTTCTTTATCTGCTTCATTCTGATTTATTACAGATGCACCTGGAAAATATGGTTTGATGGTAATATTTTTCAAAGCTGAACCAGAAGTACTTGATCCTGAATTAAATAAAATCTGATTTGATTCTGCACCTGTTGGAATGTTGTTTCGACCCATTAAGATAGTCACATCTTTTTCAGTAGTTCCCACCATAGAAATCCACTCAGAGGCTACTTTCAAACTTGGGAAACTTGGATTGGTTATGCCACTACCGACAGTTAAAACTGCATTCACAATTGGCGAGTTTTCTACAAAAAGTAAAAGCGATTGGCTTCTGGCTGTACCTCCCTTTTGGGCACTATTGTTGGTAGGGTCATTGTTACTGCCCTGATTGGACTGTCTCAAATTTGAACCTTCAGCCAATGGTGTTACCTCCAAATCTGATTGAGACAGCCATAAAACGCCGCCTCCGCCGCCACCTCCTGCACCAAAAAACCGCAATCTATCCGTGTATGAACCAAAACCGGCATCACAAATGATGGAATTGGCATCGCCACCGTTTCCAGCATTTACTCTGCCTACCAATACATCTGAATAATTGTTTATTTTTAACAAAATAGCTCCACCTGCTCCGCCACCGCCTGCACCATCGCCAGTACTGGTATTTTCGCCTTTTTCTCCATTCGCCAATATTCTAAAGTTGTTAGATTTCAAGTCGTTGGCCTGAATAATGACAATTCCTCCGCCGTAGCCACCTGCTCCACCATCTTGCAAGCCAGTTACATTATTCAAAGCGTGTCCACCGCCGCCGCCGCCGCCAAGAAAAATTCTGGTAAATGCAATTGGCGTGTGAAAATAAGAGTTTGCCCGCAATGCATTTCTGAATCCTACGGGTATAGTAGGATTTGTGCCTCCTCCTAAACCACCTCTGGTTATCCATTGGTCGCAACCAGTTACGGATGTAGAACATCTGGAATTGGCAAAAATGACATAACTGGAGCTTCCTCCTCTGCCTCCATCCTGCCAGTTTGCGCCACCGCCGCCGCCTCCTTCCGGTTCCATTCCGCCACCGCCACCAGTAGCATATCTGCCCCGGCCTCTTTGCACGTTTTCAGGAATCACTGCAATCCCTTCACCTTTTTGGCCTGCCCTTGAAATATTTGTCCAATTAAGGCCATACGCTGTACTAACTCCACAAGTGGCTGTTAGTGAGCCTTTATCGCCAATCATGCCACCAGCAAAGCCCATTCCGCTCATTTTTATTGAATCCTGAAGAATCAGGTTTCCATTAATTTCAAAAACGAGTAAGCCTCCCTTTTTACCATTCCATTGCATACCTGTTAAACCGGTAATTGCAACAGCTTTTGCTTTGTAACTTTCAAGATTAAACGGAGCCACAGTCGGGTTTGGCATTGTAATGGTTGGTGCCCTGTTATATCCTGTTCCTGCACTAAGTACCTGAACTTCTGAGATTTGACCTAGATTGTCTGTAAGTGCTCTGATTTGCAGCCCACTACCTCCGCTAGTTGGTGTAATTGTAAATCCTGTTGTTATGGTAGTATTAGGCGTGTAGCCCATTCCTTTTCTGATTAATTTTATGGCAGAAACAGAGGTTGAATTTCTAACCGTAAAGTTTCCGGTATATTGTGGTATTCTGATCAATTGAACTAAACCAGATGTATTGTAAGCTTTCAGAAGACTTTTCCTGAATCTGATCCGATCTCCTTTTACAGAATCAATATATAAAAACTCATGGCTTCCAGAATTGCCCATGTCTGAGATGTATCCGTAAGTAATGTCAGTTGGGCTTGTAGGAAGACTTACACTTGCACCCTTCATCTGAATAATTATTGCTCTGTCACCTCTTGCAAACTGGCTGGACTCACCTGCTGCCAGCGTACAATTTATAGATCCAACCGGAATAATGTCCGGGCCAATTACCACAGCATACCTATTAACAACTCCAGTCAAACTTTGATTATTTACTGGAGTTACAGAAATTATTTTTGAACCTGAAACAACAGGACAAACACCTCCTGTACTCCGAATTGTTAAAGTAACACTTGCAGGAGAAGTAGCTGATGCTGTGAATGTTGCTGTTCCAGGAGTGCTACCGGCATTATTTGAAAATGTGCCTGAAGTAGCTGACCATACGGCCCCTGTAGCTGAGCCACTAAAGCTACCTCCAAGTGTCATACTTGTGCCACCCTGAGCAACAGCGGCAATGGCTGCACCAGCAGAAACTGTAGCCAATGGCTGAATTGTAATGCCAACTGGAAGTGAGGCAGAACTGCAAATTCCAGAAAAAACCTGTCTGCGATACCATTGATTTCCAGCTAAAGCAGGAGGTGAAAAATTAGCAGTTTCAATTAAAGTTGTGGTAAAAGGACCAGATGAAGAAGGAGCAACTTCCCACAAATACGTGTAAGTTCCTGTGCCACCTATTGGAATTCCACCTGTTAAAGCAACTGGTGTGCTGCCTATGCAAATGGTTTGCGCATTTCCAATTGTATTATTGGTTATAGCTTCGATAACTTCTACTGAAACTGGTGTTCGCAAACTCTCAAAACCATTTGGTGATTGGCTTACGAAATAAGTACCAGTTGCTAAAGCAGTAGTTTGAGTCAATTCAGTTCCGCCAGATAATGCTGAGTACCATTTTAAGTTTATTCCATTGCCAACTAGATTTGCAACGGTAGGATTGTTTCCGCCACAAAAAGTTTGAGCAGGTCCTGAAGTAACAATGGGAATGGGATCAACCAGAAAATTGTCAAACGATATAGTAGCAGCGCCACTTAGAAAGGTGAATTTTAAATTTCTTAACCATCTTACTGCGGTTACAGCTGCCATTTCATTAAAAACAAGGGTTTTACCTATCCAAACATCATCTCTGTCGTTTGCCAGACTTTGAACAATTCCGTCCGGACCCATATAAGTAAGTGCAACATCTGAATTGTTAACAACCCAGGTTACCGTTTGTGTGCCTGCAAAATTTACTGAACTAGCTGAATTATTGGAGTTTCGGATAGAAAACTCACCCGCATTAGCTGTCCAATTGATACCAATTCTTGAATGTGTATTTACGTCTGTTTCAAGGTTTAACGATGTGGGCGAAAATCCAAAACCGATCTGAAATTGAGCGCCATTTGTAGAAGCAACTGAATTCCCGGAAACGCTTAGATCAAAACGATACATTAGTGTAGTTGGAATTGGTGCAAAATCAGTTGACCTTGCAAAAGCTACTCTATCAGCCGTTCTCGTAAAATTTAGCTGGTTGGTGGCTGACGGAAACTCAAAAATTGCGCCTGGTCCGGAAGATCCGATGCTGTTGAACTGCGTATTAGTAGGTGGCGTTCCACAATATATCCCGGATGCCAAAATAGCACCAGAACTTGTGGTAAACGGACTTGTAAAATCCTGCTTAAAAAGCTGTGCTCTGGCGGATTCTGAACTGCAAAATAAGCTTGTTACAAGCAGTAATTTAAAGAGTGCGATAAAGCCTCTTTGGTTGTAGAAATAATTAAAAAGCATTTAAAAAAATGAAAAAGGTTTTGTGGAAAACTGAAGTTGATTTTCATAAAGAAATACTGATCAGGTAGAACTTTTGAAAATCATTAAAGTACAAAACAAATAAGATTACGGAATAATATAACGAATTCTTTGAAAATTTATATTAATATCTTTTTTTGTCTAATTAATCGTTATAATTTGTATGATTTTAACTTTAAAATTTCATAAAAATTATAGGCAATCTGAAAAAAATCCTAATTTCACTACGAAATAATCTTATAAAAATTTTATCAAATTCTTGAATAAATACAATTAGTGAAATTAAATTTGTTTTTTTTGCGAATTTAATTGATACTTATTTTTATTAAAACTTTGCTTACATCTTATACTCAATTAGTTACAGCTTTTAAGGATTCATTTCTATAACTTATTCGCATCAGCAATTCGTCTTTATGAAAAACTGAATATGCCTGAGTCGATTTTTCGCAACTAAATTCACTTAATTTTTCACGTTTTAAAAAGGTACAATAGTCTGATTTGAAAAAGAAACCGAGCCCCTGGAAATTAAATATTTGGTCAATACATTGCTTTATAATTGCAATTCATTAATTCCGGGCGAATTTAAAACTGAGCAAAAGGATTTTACCCAATTCATTGTTAATCTTGCAATTCGATTTATTTACCAAAACAGATGTCCGTTACACCTTTTATGAATGAGGATTTTCTCCTCCATTCCAAGTCTGCAAAGTTGCTTTTTCATGATTATGCAGCCAAAATGCCCATAGTGGATTACCATTGCCATTTGCCTCCAAATGAATTGGCCCAGGATCGGATTTTTGAAAATTATGCACAAATCGGGCTTCATGGAGATCATTATAAATGGCGGGCAATGCGCACTTATGGAATTGAGGAAAAGTACATTACCGGCGAGGCCACAGATAAGGAAAAATTTTTAAAATGGGCTGAAACCGTGCCACATACCATGCGCAATCCTTTGTATCACTGGACTCACATGGAACTCAAAAATCCTTTTGGTATTGAAAAGTTATTAAACCCAGGTTCAGCAGAAAGTATTTATGAAAAGGCTTCAAGCTTGCTTACTTCGCCTGGATTTTCGGTTAGAGGCATTTTGGAAAAGTTTCAGGTTCGCCTGGTTTGCACAACTGATGATCCTGTGGACAGTTTGGAACACCATAAAATGCTAAAAGAACCTGGTGCCAATTTAATAATGCTCCCAACTTTTAGGCCAGACAAGGCGATGAACATTCGCAATGTGGCCAATTTCAAAAACTATCTGGCTCAATTACAAGGAATTACAAGCTTTGAAATCCGCAATCTCGCAACCTATCAATCTGCTTTAAAAGAACGTCACGATTATTTTCATCAAATGGGTTGCCGGCTTTCAGACCATGGTTTGGAGTTCATCAATTTTGTACCCCATTCTGAAGGTGAAATTTCAAGAATATTTGATAAAGCTCTGATAGGCGGTCAGTTGGAAGCAGTCGAAATAGGTAAATTTGAAACCCACATGCTTATCCAATTTGCCCTTTGGGATCATGCAAAAGCCTGGACACAGCAGTTTCACCTGGGAGCTATCAGGAACAACAATACCAGAATGATGCGCCATCTTGGCCCCGATACCGGTTTTGATTCCATTGGCGATTTTTCTCAAATAAAGTCCATGGCTGCATTTTTCGATCACCTGGATATGGAAAATTGTTTGCCGAAAACAATTATTTACAATCTAAATCCTGCTGATAACGAGGCATTTGCAACCATGATAGGTAATTATAACGATGGTTCTATTCGGGGAAAAATGCAGTTTGGATCTGCATGGTGGTTTTTGGACCAGAAAGAAGGAATGGAAAAACAAATCAATGCACTGTCCAACCTCGGACTTTTGTCTCAATTTGTTGGTATGCTGACGGATAGCCGAAGTTTTCTGAGCTATAGCCGGCATGAATATTTTAGAAGAATTCTTTGCAATTTGATCGGAAAGGATATTGAAAAGGGAGAATTACCAGCTGATTATGAATTCCTTGGAAACATGGTTGAAAATATTTGCTACCGAAATGCTGTGGATTATTTTCAATTTGAAGGACTTTCCAGAAATTAACAAGCAATCAAACACATGAAAATAGTAACTTTTGGTGAAATCATGCTACGGCTTTCCACGCCTGGTTTTAGCCGATTCTCACAGGCAAATAATTTTAACGCAACTTATGGTGGAGGCGAAGCAAATGTGGCCATGTCGCTTTCCTTGATGGGTTTCGATGCTGAACACGTTACCCGATTTCCGGACAACGACCTGGGCAAAGCTGCTACGCAAATGCTTCAACAATATGGACTTAGCACAGATCATATTATATATGGCGGAGATCGTTTGGGTATTTATTTTCTTGAAACCGGTGCTTTGAGCAGACCAAGTAAAGTGGTTTATGACAGAGCTGGTTCTTCGTTTTCAAGCCTCAATCCAAAAGATTTTAATTGGGATCAAATACTGAAAGGCGCTGATTGGTTTCACTTTACCGGAATTTCACCAGCCATTTCTCAAGCCGCAGCCGATGCTTGCCACGATGCTTTGGACACAGCGAATGAAAAAGGAATAAAAGTTTCATTTGATGTTACCTACCGAAAAAATCTATGGCAATATGGCAAAACGGCACAACAGGTTTTTCCAGATCTGGCAGCAAAAAGTGACTTACTTTTCTGTTCCAAGGGAGATATGAAAGAGATGCTTTCTATCCAATCGCCTGAAGGAGAGAAATTTGCAGAAGTATGCCAACGGACAATGGCTTTGTATCCGAGGGTGAAACAGATTGTAAACTCCAAGCGGGAATCTATTGCAGCGTCAGATAATACCATTTGGGGCACGATCTATAATGGTAATGAGCAATTTACAAGCCCAAAGCATAAACTTTTTCCGATCGTAGATAGAATTGGAGGGGGAGATGCCTTCTGTGCTGGCCTCATTTACGGTCAACTGGTTTATAAAAATGATGAGCAATCCATTAATTTCGCAGTAGCTGCTTCAGCTTTAAAGCACAGCATCGATGGCGATTTTAACCAGGCCACGGTGGAGGAAATTGAGACCGTAATGAGAGGAGATAGCAGCGGGAAATTGACGCGTTAGGATATGGCAGAGCATTGTCTAAGACTTAAATTCGGATAAGAATTTATTGATTTGGTTATTTGATTGCCTTGCCACTCTTAATTCCTTAATTTTGCGGCTTATACACCTACTTTGTAATGTCTTATCCAACTCCATTGCCTTATCAACCGAAGCATCCGGTCAGGATTGTAACCTCTGCAAGTCTATTTGATGGACACGATGCTGCTATCAATATTATGCGTAGAATTATGCAAAGTACTGGTGCAGAGGTTATTCACCTTGGTCACAACCGCTCTGTTCAGGAAATCGTAAGTTGTGCCATCCAGGAAGATGCCCAGGGTATTGCTATTACCAGCTATCAGGGCGGGCATGTGGAATATTTTAAATACATGTTTGATTTGCTAAAGGAGCAAGGTTGTGGCCACATCAAGCTTTTTGGCGGTGGCGGTGGAACTATTTTGCCTACAGAAATTGCTGAACTTCAGGCGTATGGCATTACCCGTATTTATACGCCCGATGATGGAATGGCCATGGGTTTGCAAGGGATGATAAATGATGTAATAATGAAGTGCGATTTTCCAACCAGCAAATTGCCACTGCCTATTGCGCAACTTGCTGCTGAACAAGAAGAGGAGGAAGACTTTTTAGAAACAGCTTTGGATCACCTGGAAGAAAAAGATGCGAGGGTTTTGGGTCGCCTCATTTCTTTGGCTGAAAACGAACCAGAAATGGCCAATATTTTGCAAAAGAAACTGGATTCAAAACTCAAAAGTACACATATTCCTGTTTTGGGTATCACAGGTACAGGTGGTTCAGGAAAATCAAGTCTGATTGATGAATTGGTACGGCGTTTTTTACTGCATTATGAAGATGCAACTATGGCTTTAATTTCTGTAGATCCATCCAAAAGAAAAACAGGTGGTGCTTTATTGGGAGATAGAATCCGGATGAATGCCATCAACCATCCAAGGATTTATATGCGGAGTTTGGCAACACGACAAAGCAATCTGGCATTGAGCAGATATGTGCAGGATGCGATCAATATTTGTAAGGCGGCAAAGTTTGATTTGGTGATTGTTGAAACTTCAGGAATTGGCCAATCTGATACAGAAATAATAGAGCATTCGGACGTTTCCTTATATGTAATGACCAGCGAATATGGTGCGGCCACTCAATTGGAAAAGATTGATATGCTGGATTTTGCAGATGTTATTTCTATCAATAAGTTTGACAAGCGTGGTTCAGAAGATGCATTGCGGGACGTGAGGAAACAGTATAAAAGGAACCACAATTTCTGGGCAGCAAAAGATGAAGATTTGCCAATTATTGGTTCTATTGCTTCCCAATTTAACGATTCTGGTGTTAATAAACTTTTTTCAGTATTGGTTGAAAAGATCGAAACTAAAATAGGCAAAAAGTTAGGTACAGAAAATCCAATTTATTTACAACTTCCTGAAAAAGAAGGACGTAGCTTTATCATTCCTCCAGATCGAAGTAGGTATCTTGCCGAAATAGCGGAATTGAACCGCATGTATCAGGATTATGTGGAAGAGCAGGCAAGTATAGCCAGACGCTTGTATCAAATAGGCGGAACTTTAGATGGTTTAAAAGAAAAACGATCAAAAGTTGATGCAGATGAAAACGTGATAAAAACCCTGGAAGAACTCTATGTCAAAACAGAAAATGAACTTTCGGGCGAATGTCGGTCTGTAATCCAGAATTATAAATATCTGATTAGCAAGTATAAAGCAGATCAGTTTGTATATAAAGTCAGAGATAAAGAAATCAGGCAGGACTTATATTTTATCACACTTTCGGGTTTAAAAATCCCTAAAGTTGCCATGCCGAGATTCAGCGATTGGGGAGACATTCTGAAATGGCGTTTCACTGAAAATGTACCAGGAAAGTTCCCTTATGCAGCTGGCGTTTTTCCTTTAAAACGAGAAGGAGAAGATCCAACCAGAATGTTTGCCGGCGAAGGCGGACCAGAAAGAACAAACAAACGCTTTCATTATGTGAGCAAAGGTTTGCCCGCAAAACGGCTTTCAACTGCCTTTGATTCAGTTACTTTATATGGCGAAGATCCAGCTCACCGGCCTGATATTTATGGCAAAATCGGAAATTCCGGGGTTAGTATTGCCACCATAGAAGATGCCAAAAAATTATACTCTGGTTTCAACCTTTGTGCACCGGCAACTTCGGTTTCGATGACCATAAATGGACCTGCGCCAATGCTTCTGGCCTTTTTTATGAATGCTGCCATTGACCAGCAATGTGAAATCTATATAAAGGAAAACGGACTTGAAAAGGAAATTAGTGAGAAACTAAAATCCATTTTCGAAAAGGGACAAATGCCTCAATATCAGAATGAAATTCCTGAAACCAATGATGGTTTGGGTTTGATGTTGCTTGGCGTTTCCGGCGATCAGGTTTTGTCGGAAGAAGTATATGAAAAGATAAAATCGAAGACTTTAAACTCTGTTAGAGGTACGGTTCAGGCTGATATTTTAAAAGAGGACCAGGCGCAGAATACCTGTATTTTTTCAACGGAATTTGCCCTGAGAATGATGGGTGATATTCAGCAGTTTTTTATAGAAAAAGAGGTTCGGAATTTTTATTCAGTATCGATATCTGGCTATCATATTGCTGAAGCTGGTGCAAATCCAATTTCACAATTGGCTTTTACTTTGAGCAATGGTTTCACATTTGTGGAATATTATCTGAGCAGAGGCATGCACATTGACGACTTTGCGCCAAATCTTAGTTTCTTTTTCTCAAATGGTATTGATGCTGAATATGCTGTTATTGGCCGTGTGGCAAGGCGCATCTGGGCAAAAGCCATCAGACACAAATATAAGGGCAATGAAAGAAGCCAGAAACTGAAATACCATATTCAGACTCTCGCGCGTAGTTAGCATGCACAGGAAATCAATTTTAATGACATTCAGACTACTCTTCAAGCACTATATGCGATTTATGACAATTGTAATTCATTGCATACCAACGCGTATGATGAAGCTATTACAACGCCGACGGAAGAATCTGTACGTAGGGCAATGGCCATACAGCTTATTATAAACCACGAACTTGGACTTGCCAAAAATGAAAATCCGTTGCAGGGATCATTCATAATTGAGGAACTAACTGATCTGGTTGAGGAAGCTGTTTTGGAAGAATTTAAGAAACTTTCGGATAGAGGCGGTGTGCTTGGGGCAATGGAAAGAATGTATCAAAGATCAAAAATACAGGAAGAATCCCTTTATTATGAGACACTTAAGCACGAAGGCAAGTTACCAATCATTGGCGTAAATACGTTTTTGAGTGCGGAAGGATCGAAAACTGTAATTCCCGATGAAGTTATCCGTAGTACAATTGAAGAACGTGAATTTGCAATTTCAAGCCTGTCTGAGTTCCAAAAAAGAAACTTAGAAAAAAGTGAGATTGCTTTGCAACAGCTTCAGAAAGTGGCCATTACAAATGGAAATATCTTTGCAGAATTGATGGAAACAGTAAAATCCTGCTCATTGGGTCAAATTTCAAATGCACTTTATGAAGTAGGCGGACAGTATCGAAGGAATATGTAAGAAGGAAAATATTCTGAAAAAATTCTGAAAAAATTGGAAAACATTCCGGAAAGCTATATCTTTGTGGTGTGAAAAAGAAAAAAAGCGTTGGTTATGCGCCATTAACAAATGCAGAAGAATCTTTAATTGTCTCAGATACAATGACATATTACCAATCGGCCACGTTCAACCCTGTAGTCCTCACATTTCCCAAAAATCAGAAGGAGGCCATTCAAATCGTACCTAAGGGTGCTAGCTCACTTATTTCACTTATCAAATCTGGTATTAGCAGGTCTTCATTAGATGATCTTGTTTCGGCTACAGGTCTTAGCCTTTCCGAAATGGCAGATTGTATGCACCTTTCTGAAAGAACATTAAGAAATTATTCCCCCTCTACACATTTAGGTCCAGATGCCTCAGAGAGAGCAATAGAAATAGCCCTACTTTATGAAAAGGGAAAGGAAACTTTTGGCACCCTTGATTCTTTCAAAAAATACATGGATGGCCCTGTTTTAGCTTTAGGCAATAACAAGCCAAAATCTTTTTTGGATACTTCAGTTGGGATCAATTTTTTATTGGAAGAATTGGGCCGAATACAGCAAGGTATTTTTGCATAGTTGATGCTTGTTTACAGGATTTGCCATGCGAAATACGCAGATGATTTATCTGGAGAAGGAGCAGCTATTTATGGTGGGCGATGGAATTTTCCAAAAACCAAGACCCTTTATACTTCATGTAATCCATCTTTATGCTTGCTTGAAATGCTGGTACATTTGCCTGGCTACCAAATAGATACTCAGTTTATATTGGTAACTTTAGATGTTCCTGAAATTGAAATTCAGCAATTAGAACTAAAAAACCTTCCATCTGGCTGGGATAGTCTTTCGTCTTTAGAGGTATCCAGAGCGGTGGCAACAATTAAATTTGCAGACAATAAGTGTCTTGGCATTTTAGTACCTTCTGTTGTCATGAATTTAGATTACAATCTGGTACTTAATCCTTTGCATCAAAGCTATTTGAATGTCCGTATAGTGAATAAAATGCCATACCAACTTCAGGAAAGATTCGTAAAATAGACTATTGGATACTTTTTAGCGCAATGGTATCGGTAAGAGTGTGCAAAAATATAATGATGGATTTTTTTTCACTATTAGTGAGCTTTAGGCTTTGTTCTTCAATTGGATCAAATGATTTTTCGTTTACGCCTTCAGTAATTAAAACATCTACATTTGACTTGCCAAAAAGTGTTTCTGAATTGTAGTGATCCAAAACTTGCTCCAAAGTTTGAAATCTTCCATCATGCATATACGGTGCAGTTAAGGCAATATTGCGTAAACCTGGTGTTTTGAACTTTCCAAAATCCGCAGGTCTTCCCGTAATGGTCTGTAAGCCAATATCGGTTGCATTCAATTCTGTTAATCCGTTGTTATGAAAGCCATCAAAACCATCAGATTTTCCAAAAAGAGTTTTAGGTAAATGACAATCACCACAATTTCCACCTCGAATCCTACCAGCTTTAGGGTGTTGAAAAAACAGAAGCATTCCCTGTTTCTCATCCAATGTCATATTATATTCCCCTTTTAAAAACAGGTCGTATTTTGAAGTTTTTGAAAAAAGGCTTCTTTGAAATTGAGCAAAGGCTTTGGCTATTTTTTCTTTGGTAATTTCTTTGTTTCCAAAAGCTTTACCAAACAAATTGAGATAATCCGGAACTGCATTTAGCTTGGATACCAATTTATCCAATTGCATATCCATCTCGTTTGGATCTTGTATTGGGTGAAGTGATTGCTGCTCTAAAGTTGTATCTCGCCCATCCCAAAAGAACTTTTTTTGTACAGCAACATTAAAGAGACCAGGAGAGTTTCGTTTGCCAACTTTACCACCAATTCCGACTGCAAGTGGAATTCCATCAGTAAATGCGTTTTCTGGTCTATGGCAGGTGGCACAAGAAATGGTATTATCGGCAGAAAGATTTTTGTCAAAAAAAAGTGCTTTTCCCAAAGCTACTCCTTCAACAGTATTTAAATTGTCAACGGGCTCTTTGTATAAACTTTGAAAATAAAAAGGAACATTTGGAGAGGCTGGTGTAGGTTTGGCAAAGGTCGGATCTGGATTTACAACAGGGTCTGGATTTACTTTTGACTTATCATTGCAGGCTGATTGAAGTAGAAATAATAGAAAAATATTTTTTAGATTGAAGTAACAAATCCTTGATATAGAGGATATTGCTCTTATTTTTATAGTTTTCAAAAAGAACATATTTAGTTTCGAAATTATTCTTTCAAATTTACAAATTCAAATTTAATAAAAATGATTTTAATCTTATCAGGAATTGCGGCCATAGTTGCCGGTTTTCAATTAGCTAAAGCAAATTTTCCAACCAATAAGTTTTCCTCTCCTCTAAAAATTGGTGGTCTTATTGTGGCTTTAGTTGGCGTAGGTACTTCTTGTTTTATTACCATTCCGCCGGGTGAAGTTGGTGTTCAGGTACTTTTTGGAAAGGTACAAACAGGCACATTACAAAGTGGCTTGCATTTCATAAACCCACTTTTGAAAATAGAGCGGTTTGATGTTAGAACTCAAAACTATACAATGTCATCTGTGAATGATGAAGGAGACAAGTCAGGAGATGATGCCATTCGAGTTTTGGCAGCTGATGGATTGGAGGTAACCATAGATCTTACAGTGCTTTACAGAGTTGAAACCACAAAAGCACCAAGGATTTTAAATGAAATTGGTCAAAATTATCGTCAGGTAATTGTAAGACCAGTAACCCGCACAAAGATCAGAGACAATGCCGTTTCGTATGATGCCGTTTCACTATATTCAACGAAAAGAGATGAGTTTCAGGATCGTATTTTCAAGGATATTCAAAAGCTTTTTCAAAGTCGGGGTTTAGAGTTAGAGCAGATTCTGGTTCGAAATATTACCCTGCCAGCTTCTGTGAAACAAACTATTGAGTCTAAAATCAATGCAGAACAGGAATCGCAGAAAATGCAGTTTGTGCTGGCCAAAGAAAAACAAGAAGCTGACCGAAAGCGAGTTGAAGCCCAAGGTATTGCAGATTATCAAAAGATTATAGCTGCCAACCTGACCAAAGAACAACTCCAATATGAAATGATAAAAGCACAGAAAGAACTGGCGTTATCTCCAAATGCCAAAGTGATAATAATGGGAGGAAAAGATGTGCCAATTATGCTCAATCAATAAAATAACTAAGTAGCAATTCCTTCTAAAGCTTTTAAGGTGAGCCTTTTAAAATTTATAACATAGCCGCTCCAAAAACGCCTGCGCTGTCTCCAAGCGCAGGTTTTAAAAAAACTGTATTGAGTTCCTGGTTGAAAATATACTTTTTCACCTCTAAAACGCCTTCTGAATACAGCAGGTCGATATTTCCTACTCCACCTCCGATTACAATAGCATCCGGATCTATTGTATTGATGAGCACTGAAACAGCCAGACCAAAAAAGTGAATCAACCTTTGCATGGTTTCAGTCGCAAACGAATCATTTTCAGCTTGATAGGAATTTACAATTTCCTGCAGCTTCTTTTCTTTCCCTGATTTTTGAAAATAATATCGTTCCAGAGATGGGCCTGCAATCACTTTTTCAACACATCCTGATTTTCCACAATAGCATGGGCCGCCACTTTCATCCAAAAAATTATGACCCCACTCCCCTGTTATTCCGTGGGCTCCGTTTAATACCTGTCCATTTATAACCAATCCTCCACCAACGCCAGTTCCCATAATGATGCCAAAAACCACTTTTGCATCGGGAACAAATTGTTTAACAGCGCCTAAAGTTGCCTCAGCAAGCGCAAAGCAGTTTGCATCGTTGGCCATGGCTACTGAAATGCCCATTGCAGCTTCAAGATCGGTTCGAAAAGTTTTTCCATTCAGGCAGGTTGTATTGCTGTTTTTGTGTAGGCCCGATTTTGGATCAACTGTTCCTGGTGTACAAATGCCTATTCTACTGGCTTTTACACCTGAGGCTTGCTCCAGATTTATTCTAAGTTGTGCCAGTTGACTGACAATATGCTGATACCCTTTTTCTGATTCTGTAGGCAATCTTAATCTGGCCAATGGCTCTATGGAACCTTTAAATGGCAATACGACACCTTCCATTTTAGTGCCACCTAAATCAATACCAAATACTTCTTGCACGACCTTTTAATTATGAATAATGAATTTTAATTGATAATTGATAATA
>Ga0105046_10007562_pt1 | contig 17095 bp, 16 predicted proteins | sample MAT03_FD_78385 | JGI IMG/M metagenome (GOLD analysis project Ga0105046, IMG submission 78385) | Freshwater microbial communities from Lake Fryxell liftoff mats and glacier meltwater in Antarctica - MAT-03 (megahit assembly) | ecosystem: Environmental > Aquatic > Freshwater > Ice > Liftoff...
GGGCGCGCAAGGGTACATCGGCGGGGACATGGGCCGATGATCGATCGTGCGGTCGGGGAAACCGCAAGCCGGACACTGGCCTGAGTCGGATTCCGTTTTGTGACGGCAGCGGCGTTCGCGCCTTACCCGCGCAACATCCCGACGATGTCATAGGTCCGCGCCAGGATCGGTGCGGCCAGGGCCCGCGCACGCGCGGCACCGGTGGCCAGAGTGCGGTCGATCTCGGCGGGGTCGGCCATCAGGCGGGCCATCTCGGCGCTGATCGGGCCCAGCCGCGCCACGGCCAGATCGGCCAGGGCCGGCTTGAACACGCCCCAGCCGGCACCGGGATACCGCTCCAGCACCTGCGCCGGGGTGATATCGGCCAATGCGGCATACATCTCGACCAGGTTGCGCGCTTCAGGGCGGCCGTCCAGACCTGCCACAGTCTCGGGCAGGGGGGCAGCGTCGGTGCGGGCCTTTTTCAGCTTGGACGCGATCATGTCGGCGTCATCGGTCATGTTGATGCGCTCCATGTCGGATGCGCCGGACTTGGACATCTTTTTCGTGCCGTCGCGCAGGTTCATCACCCGCATCGCGGGGCCTTCGATGACGGGCGTGGTCAGCGGAAAGAACTCCACCCCGAAATCGTGGTTGAACTTGGCGGCGATGTCGCGGGTCAGTTCGACATGCTGTTTCTGATCCTCGCCCACCGGGACATGGGTCGCGTGATACAGCAGGATGTCGGCGGCCATCAGCGACGGATAGGCATACAGGCCCAGCGACTGCTTTTCCGCATTCGCGCCGGCCTTTTCCTTGAACTGGGTCATCCGGTTCATCCAGCCCAGCCGCGTCACGCAGTTGAATATCCAGCCCAGTTGCGTATGTTCGGCGACCTGGCTTTGATTGAACAGGATCGAGCGGGCGGGGTCGATCCCGGCGGCCAGAAAGCCCGCCGCCACTTCGCGCGTTGCGGCGCGCAGGGTGGCGGGGTCCTGCCAGACGGTGATGGCGTGCAGGTCGACCACGCAATAGATCGTCTCGAACGCGGATCCCTGCATGTCGACGAAACGCTTGATGGCACCCAGATAGTTGCCCAGAGTCAGGCCGCCCGAAGGCTTGATCCCGGAAAACACGCGCGGGGTGAACGGGGTCTGGGTCATCTGGGGGGGGCTGCCGGTCAGGGGTGGCTTTGGGAACCCGCCTCGCTTACCCATGCGGCCTGACCCCGTCAAGGCAAAGGCCCCCGATGACCGACCGCACCGCGCCGCCCCCCGTCCTGCCCGTCAACCCGATTCCGCCGGTGGTGGTGGTGCTGTTCCTGGCCGTCGCGGGGATCGAGGCGGTGCTGTCGCTGGCCGATGGCGGCATGCTGGGGGGGGCGACCGGGATCGGTTGGCGGGTTGCGGCGGTGGGGGATTGGGGGTTTTCGCCTGCGGTCTGGCATCAGGTGGTGGACCGGGGCGATTGGTCGCTGGGCATGTTGCAGCGGTTTGTCACCTATGGCTTTGTGCATGCCAACTTTACCCAGGCGCTGTTTGGCGGGGTGATGGTGCTGGCCCTGGGCAAGTTTGTCGGCGAGGCGTTTCATTGGGCGGCGACGCTGGCGGTATTTGTGGTGTCGCTGGCCGTCGGGGCGGCGGTGTATGGCGCGGTGCTGGCCGAGAATGTGCCGCTGATCGGCTGCTATCCCGGGGTCTATGGGCTGATCGGGGCATTCAGCTATATCCTGTGGCTGCGGCTGGGGCGCAGCGGGCAGAACCAGTTGCGGGCGTTCCGGTTGATCGGGATGCTGCTGGGGTTGCAACTGCTGTTTGCGGTGCTGTTCGGCAGCCAGCCATCCTGGATCGCCGATCTGACGGGGTTCGCGACCGGGTTCGCGCTGTCGCTGCTGGTGGCCCCGGGCGGGTTTGCGGGGTTTCTGACGCGGGTGCGCGCACGGTAGGCTGCGCGGCAGGGCGCAGGTAGGGTGCGCTTCAGCGCACCTTCGGGCCTCGTGGTGCGCTGAAGCGCACCCTACACCCGCCGGACCGCCGCACGCAGTTCGGCCCAGCGGAAGGCACCGATGGCAAAGCCCGCGCCGGAATAGCTGGCGGGACTCGTGGTGCGCTGAAGCGCACCCTACCCCCGCCGGACCGCCGTACGCAGTTCGGCCCAGCGGAAGGCACCGATGGCAAAACCCGCGCCGAAATAGCTGGCGATGCCCAGCAGGATCAGACCCAACAGTGCCAGACTGCGCACCCCCGGCATTGCCAGCCACGGCGCCAGCAACATCGACGCGCCCCAAAGCACCGCCCCCATGATAGCCGCCGCCGCCAGGATCAGGCCCAGCCGCGCCCGCATCCGCGTATCGAACCGGGCGGCGTCGCCCATGTTGCGCGCGCCCCAGGCCAGTTGCGCCAGCATCCCCCAACCTGCCACCGTGGTGCCCAACGCCGCTGCGGAAAAGCCCAGCCACGGCATCAACCCGATCGCGACAGCGGCATTCAGCGCCAGCGCGATCAGCGCATAGATGAACGGCCGCCGTGTATCCTCGCGCGCATAGAACAGCGGCTGCAGCACCTTGTGCATCACGAATGCCGGCACGCCTGCGCCATAAACGGCGACGGCCAGGGCCGTGTTCACGGTATCCAGTTCGGTGAACGCGCCGCGCTGGAACAGCACCGAGACCAGCGGCACCGGAATCACCATCAACGCCACGGCGGCCGGCACCGTCAGTGCCAGGCACAGTTCCGCCGCACGGTTGAACGCATCGCGTCCGCCCGCGCCATCCCCCGCCCGCAGCCGCCGCGACAGATCGGGCAGCAGCACCACGCCAATCGCGATCCCGACCACGCCCAGGGGCAACTGATACAGCCGGTCGGCATAGGATAGCCAGGCCACCGCACCCTCGGTAAAGCTCGCCACCTGCCGCCCGACGATGGTGTTGATCTGCACCACTCCGCCTGCCAACAGCGCCGGCCCCATGATGATGCCCAGCCGCCACAACTCGGGCGTCATCCGGGGGCGTTCGAACGCCATCCGGAACCCCAGCCGCCGCACCGCCCACCAGATCACCCCCAGTTGCGCGATGCCCGCGAAAGGCACGCTCCACGCCTGGGTCAGGCCGACATCCCAGCCCGCGACATGCGACAGCCACAATGCGATGATGAAGATGAGGTTCATCAGGATCGGCACGGCGGCGGTTTCGATGAACCGCCCCGCCGCATTCAGCATCCCCGACAAGAGCGCGGTCAGCGAGATGAACAGGATATAGGGAAAGGTGATGTAACCGAACGTCACCGCCAGGCCAAAGCGGTCGTCCCCCGCGAACCCCGCCGCCATGCCCAGCACCAGCCAGGGCATCGCGGCCAGCCCCGCCAGCGTGAACACCAGCAGGATCGCCGTCAGCATCCAGTAGGCGTCGCGGGCAAAGCCGTTGGCATCCTCGCCGCCTTCCAGCTTTTTGGCGAACATCGGCACGAAGGCCATGTTGAACGCGCCCTCGGCAAAGAAACGGCGGAACGTGTTGGGCAGGGAATAGGCGATCAGGAACGCCTCGGCCACGGGGCCGGTGCCCAGATAGGCCGCCAGCATCACATCGCGGCCAAAACCGGCGATGCGCGACAGCAGCGTCCAGAACCCCACGGTCACGAAACCGCGCATCAGGCGGATCGGTTGCGTCATGCCTAGCCCCGCGCCCGTTCCGCGCCCAGTTCGATCGCCTCGCGCAGCTTTTTCTCCAGCGCGCGCTGGCGGGCTTCGGCGTGAAATTTCAATCCGAACGTGTCCTTGACATAGAACGTGTCCACCACCTGTTCGCCATAGGTCGCGATCACGGCACTGGCAATGTAGACATTGGCGTTTGCCAGCGTTCGCGACAGATCATGCAGCAGGCCGGGGCGGTCGCGGGTGTCGACCTCGACGATGGTATAGATTTCGGACCCCTCGTTGTCGAAGGTGATCGAGGTCGGCACCCGGAACGCCTGTTCCCGCTTTTTCAGCTTGTCGCGGTCCTTCAGCGCATCGCGGGCCACCACCTCGCCGTTCAACGTGCGCAGGATCATCTGGCGCAGGCGCGGCAGCCGGCGTTCCTCGTAAGGGTGCCCTTCGACATCCTGCACCCAGAATACCGCCGTGGCCCAGCCATCCTTGGACGTATAGGTGCGCGCATCCACCACATTCGCCCCGACCAGCGCCAGCGCCCCGGTCATCCGGCTGAACAGTCCGGGATGATCGGCCATGGCAAAGCTGGCCCGGGTCGCGTCGTGGCCGGGGTCGGGATGCAGGTCGATGCGCACGTCCTCTTCGGTGATGCCGCGCAGCAGGCGGGCAAAGACCAAATGCGCCGCCGTCGGCAGGCCTTGCCAATAGGGGCCATAATGGCGCGCCGTTTCGGCCCGCAGGTCCGGGGCGGGCCAATCGGCCAAGGCCTCGCGCAGGGCGCGCTTGGCCTCGCCCTCGCGCAGTTCGCGGCTGGCAGCCTCGATCCCGGTGGCCAGCGCGGTTTCGGTCGCGCGGTACAATCCGCGCAGCAACATGGCCTTCCAGTTGTTCCAGGTGCCGGGGCCGACGCCACGGATATCGCAGACGGTCAGCACCGTCAGCAGGTCCAGCCGGTCCTTGGTCTGCACCGCCTTGGCAAAGTCGCGCACGGTCCTTGGTTCCGAGATATCCCGTTTCTGCGCCATGTCCGACATCAGCAGATGATGGCGCACCAGCCATTCCACCGTGTCGCATTCCTTGGGCGACAGGCCCAGCCGGGGCCCCAGCCGCCGCGCCACCTGCGCGCCATAGATGGAATGATCCTCGGGCCGCCCCTTGCCGATATCATGCAGCAGCAGCGCGACATACAGGATGCGCCGGTTCACCCCGGCTTTCAGGATGCCGCTGGCCACCGGCAATTCCTCGACCAGCACGCCGCGCTCGATCTGGGACAGGTTGCTGATGCACTGGATGATGTGTTCGTCCACCGTAAAGTGGTGGTACATGTTGAACTGCATCATCGCCACGATGGGTTCGAAATCGGGGATGAAGGCGGCCAGCACGCCAAGTTCGTTCATCCGCCGCAGCGCGCGTTCCGGGTTGCCGTGCTTGAGCATCAGGTCAAGAAAGATCTGGTTGGCCGCCGGACTGTCGCGAAGCGTCTGGTCGATCAGATGCAGACTTGCCGCCACCAGCCGCATCGCATCGGGATGCAGCAGGGTGCCGGTGCGCAACGCCTCTTCAAAGATTTCCAGCATCTTCAGCGGGTCGGCAAAAAAGGCGGCGGGGTCGGCCACGGTCAGCCGGTTCTGCTTGATCGCATAGGGTGCCCGCGCCGTGCGGCGGCGGGACATCAGCCGGGTCAGCATCGGTTCAGGCTTGAGGTGATTGGCCTCTTGCGCGGTCAGAAAGATCCGCGTCAACTCGCCCACCCGGGTGGCGTGGCGGAAATAATCCTGCATGAAATGCTCGACCGCCCGCCGCCCGCCGCCATCAAGGTAACCCAGCCGGGCCGCCACCTCGACCTGCATGTCGAAGCTCAGCTGATCGGCCGCGCGCCCCGCGATCAGATGCAGATGGCAGCGCACCGCCCACAGGAATTCCTCGGCCTTGTCAAAGGTCGCATATTCCTCGGGGCGAAAGATGCCGGTGGCCACCAGATCGGCCACGTCATCCACGCCGTGGACGTATTTGGCGATCCAGTACAGCGATTGCAGGTCGCGCAGGCCGCCCTTGCCCTCCTTGACATTCGGTTCGACGACATAGCGCTGGCCGCCCTGCTTGCGGTGCCGTTCGGCGCGCTCGGCCAGCTTGGCCTCGATGAACTGCGGCGCGGTCTGGCGAAACAACTCTGCCTGCAGCCGCTCGCGCAGGGTGCGGGCCAGATCGGCATCCCCCGCCAGCGGGCGCATTTCCAGCAGCGCGGTGCGGATGGTCATGTCGTCGCGCGCCTGCCGGATGGAATCCTTGACCGTGCGGCTGGCATGGCCAACCTTCAGCTTCAGATCCCACAGGATGTACAGCATGTCCTCGATCAGGCTTTCGGCCCAGGGGGTCATCTTCCACGGGGTCAGAAACAGCAGGTCCACGTCCGAAAAGGGCGCCATCTCGCCCCGGCCATAGCCGCCGATGGCGATCAGGCTGATCCTTTCGCCTTCGGTCGGGTTCGGGGCCGGGTGCAGGTGGGTCTGAACGACATCCAGCACCGTGACGATCAGCCGGTCAGCCAGCCAGGCATAGCTGCGGATGGCCTGGCGCGCGGCAAAGGGCCGGGCGGTCAGGGCAGCGGCAATCGCGGCGCGGCCTTGCGCGTTGGCCGCCGCCAGGATGCGCACGGCCTCGGCCCGGACTGCCTTGGTCCCGGTCTGGCCCGGCAACGCAGCGGCCAGGGCGGCGCGGCAGGCCGCGTCGTCGAACAGGGCCTGCGGCGGGCAGATCAGACGTGGGTCGGCAGCGTCGGGGGATGCCGGGTCAGAACCCGGCACCGCCAAAGCTGCGGGGGGCAGGATCAAGGATCACCACCTGATTGTTGCGCACCTCGGCCACGGCCAGCCCGCGTTCGTTGGTGCCATCGGTCAGCAGGCGAAAGATGCCGGCCGTGCCCTGGAATCCCTGCCCCTGGGTCAGCGCGGCGCGCGACAGCGCAGAGGCGTTGCCGCGCACGATCAGCGCACCGATGGCCGCGATGCCGTCATAGGCCAGACCGGCCAGCGGATGCGGTGCCTCGCCAAATGCGGCGGAATAGCGGCCCTCGAAGATGGCACTCATCTGTTGGTCTGGCAGCGCGAACAGGCCGCCCTGCAGGCCCGGCAGCGCCAGCGCCTGCGGCACGGCGTTCCAGCGGGTCAGGCCCAGATAGCGCACGGCAGAGGGCGGCAGCCCCGCCTCGGGCAGGGCGGTGGCCAGATAGGGCAGGTCCGCGTTGACACCGGCAGTCATGAACACGGCATCGGCCCCGGCAGCCTGGGTTGCGGCGACGATGCGCGGCGCGGCGGCCTGGATGCCCTCTTGCGACAGGGGATAGCTTTGGACCCCCGCCACCTGTGCCCCGGCATTGCGCACGGCGGATGCGATGGCGTCGCGGCCCACGGCACCCTGCAGATCCTCGGCATAGACGATCATGTAGTTGTTGATGCCGCTGCGCTGGCCATAGCCGACCAACCGGTCGGCGGTATTGCGGAATGTGGCCCCCAGGATGAACACATTGCCCCCGGCAATGGTCGGATTGTTCGAAAACGCCAGCAGGCTGACCCCGCTGCCCGCAATGGCGACGCCGGCCGCGTTCGCCTCGGCGGCATAGACGGGGCCAAGGATGATCTTGGCGCCGTCGGCCACGGCGGTCATCGCGGCCTGGGCGGCCCGGGCCGGATCGGCGGCGGTGGCATAGACGCGCAGGTCGATCTGGACGCCGGACAGATCGGAGATCGCCAGCCGGGCCGCGTTTTCGAGGTTGGTGGCGATGAAGGCATCGGACGGATCGGCCGATCCGGCGGGCACCAGCAGGGCCACCATCACCGGAACGCCGGGGTCGATCCGGGGTGCGTCGCCGCTACCGGACTGGCCGGGCATCACGATCGGGCCGCAAGCGGCGATCCAGGCCAGGGCGGCAAGCGCCACCAGCCGGGACATTGCCTTGCGGCGGCTGCAGAAACCGGCAAACATGGCGCTGGCACTCCCCTTCAACATCACTGACGGGCGCATCATAGAGCCGGAGCGGCAGGGGTCTAGGGATGAATTGGACGGCCAAGCCCATTTCCGCCGGTCTTTATCTGATCGCCACGCCAATCGGCAACGCCCGCGATATCACCCTGCGCGCGCTCGACCTGCTCGCGGCGGCGGATGTGCTGGCCGCCGAGGATACCCGCAGCCTGCGGCGGCTGTTGCAGATCCACGGCGTGGCGCTGAACGGGCGGCCGCTGGTGGCGGCGCACGACCATTCGGGCGACGGCGTGATCCAGCACCTGCTGGCCCGGATCGCGGCGGGAAAATCGGTGGTCTATGCCGCCGAAGCCGGGACGCCGCTGATTTCGGATCCCGGCTTTACCCTGGCCCGCGCCGCCCGCGCGGCCGGCCTGCCGGTGACCGCAGCACCCGGCGCATCCGCCCTGCTGGCCGCGCTGACGGTCTGCAGCCTGCCGGCCGAGCGGTTCGCGTTTCTGGGGTTCCTGCCCGCTGCGCGGGTGGCGCGGCGCACGGCGCTCGCAGCGCTTGTTCAGGAACCGTTTACCTTGGTGTTTTATGAAAGCCCCAGACGGGTTGGGGAAATGTTAGCTGACATGTGCGAGGTTCTGGGCGGGGCGCGGGATGCGGCGATCTGCCGCGAACTGACCAAACGCTTTGAAGAGGTGCAACGCGGCACCTTGCAGGAACTGGCGGCGGCCAGTGCCGGCATCGCGCTGCGGGGTGAAGTGGTGGTGGTGGTCGGGCCCGCGCAGGCCGTGGTCCCCGTCGCCCAGGATGTGAAACAGGCCTTGTTGGCCGCGATGCAGACGATGCGGATGAAGGATGCGGCGACAGCGGTGGCCGGGGCGATGGGGCTGCCCCGGCGCGACGTGTACCAGATTGCCCTTGGGCTGGAGGATGACGCATGACGATACCGATGTTGCCCATGGGTTCGGCTGCGCCGGTGGCTTTCGTGCCACTGGCAATGTCCGACGTCGTGCGCAGGCGGCAGATGCGCGGGGCAGTGGCCTGTCGCGCCGGGCTTGCCGCCGAGGATATCGTGGCGCGCGACTATGAACGGCGTGGCGGCAACCTTGCCCGCCGCCGCTGGCGCAGTTTCAGTGGCGAGATCGACCTGATCATGCGCGACGGCGCGGTGACAGTGTTTGTCGAGGTCAAGAAGGCCGCCAGCTTCGATCAGGCGGCGCTGCGCCTGTCGCGGCGGCAGATGGACCGCATCTGTCTGGCGGCGCAGGAATACATGGCATGTGTGCCGGGCGGGATGCTGAACGACATGCGGTTCGACCTTGCGCTGGTCGACGGGCGTGGTGCGGTCCGGGTGATCGAGAATGCGTTTGGTGAGAACTGACCCCTGATTGCGCCGGGCCGCCCGTTGCGTCATGAAGCGGCAGTGGTCAACGGGTCGGGGGATGCACCATGTCGCTCAAGGTTGCCATTCAGATGGACCCGATCGGCGCGATCAACATCGACGGTGATTCGACGTTCCGCATCGCACTGGAAGCGCAGGCGCGCGGGCATGCGCTGTTTTACTATACCCCCGACAGGCTGGCGTTTCAGGAAGGGCGGGTGACGGCGCGGGGCTGGCCCTTGACCGTCCAGCGGGTCAAGGGCGCCCATTTCGCATTGGGCCCCGAGGCCGAGGTTGATCTGGCCGGGTTCGATGTGGTCTGGCTGCGCCAGGATCCGCCGTTTGACATGGGGTACATCACCACGACCCATCTGCTGGACCTGATCCATCCGGCGACCCTGGTGGTGAATGACCCGTTCTGGGTACGCAATGCGCCTGAAAAGCTGCTGGTGCTGCAGTTTCCCGACCTGACCCCGCCCACCGCCATCGCCCGCGATCTGGCGACGCTCAGGGCGTTCCGGGCCCGGCATGGCGACATCATCCTCAAGCCGCTGTTCGGCAATGGCGGGGCCGGGGTGTTCAAGCTGACATCCGACGACGGCAACCTGGCCGCGCTGTGGGAGATGTTTACCGGCATCAACCGCGAGCCCCTGATCGTGCAGAAATTCCTGCCCGAGGTGCGCCAGGGCGACAAGCGGGTGATCTTGGTCGATGGACAGCCCGTGGGCGCGATCAACCGGGTGCCCGCCACGGGCGAGACGCGGTCGAACATGCATGCCGGGGGCCGTCCCGAGCCGGTGGAACTGACCCCGCGCGACCGCGAGATCTGTGCCCGGATCGGCCCGATCTTGCGCGAAAAGGGGCAGATCTTCGTCGGCATCGACGTGATCGGCGACTGGCTGACCGAGATCAACCTGACCTCGCCCACCGGGCTGCAGGAACTGGAGCGGTTCGATGGCACCAATGCCGCCGCGCTGATCTGGCAGGCGATCGAGCGGCGGCGCGGGCAATAGCGGCGCGATGTCGCGTCGGATGGCGGTCGCGGTCTGGTTGATGCGGCATCTGGGCCGCCCCGGCCTGGCCCGCACCAAGACACCCGAAGCGGCCGCCCGCGACTTTGCCCGCGGCGCGCCCTGGCTGCTGCGACCGCCGCCGCATCTGTGCCATCTGGAAATGCCGGTCGCGGGCCGGATGCTGCACCGGATCAGTGCCGGTCCGGTCGCGACGCGGCGCGCGATCTGTTTCGTCCACGGTGGCGCGTACCTGTCGGGCAGGCCGGTCACGCATGCCGCCCTGTGCGGGCGGCTGGCGCGACTTGCCGGGGTCGAGGTGTTCGCCCCGACCTATCGGCTGCTGCAGCAGGCGCCGTTTCCGGCGGCCGTTCAGGATGTGCTGGCCGGCTGGGACGCGGTGCTGGCTCTGGGCTACCGGCCGCAGGATGTGGTGATCGGCGGCGACAGTGCCGGGGGCGGGTTGGCGCTGGCATTGCTGGCTGAGCTCTGCGCGCAAGGACAGCGCCCGGCCGGGCTGTTCGCCTTTTCGCCATGGACGGACCTGACCCTGTCGGGCGACAGTCTGCGCCGCCTTGGACCGCGCGACCCGATCCTGCCGGTCGAGCGGATGGCCGAGGTGGTGGCGCTGTATCTGGCCGGGGCGGCGCCGACGGACCCCCGCGCCTCGCCCTTGCTGGCCGGATTTGACCGGCCGCCGCCGGTGATGATCCAGGTCGGGGCGGAAGAGGCGCTGCTGGACGATTCGCGCCGGATGGCCGCGCGGTTGCGCCAGGCCGGGGGCAAGGTCAGGCTGGATGAATGGCCGGGCGCGCCGCATGTCTGGCAGCTGCTGGACGGCTGGGTGCCCGAGGCGCGGGCGGCACTGCGCGAGGTGGCGGGATTCGTGCGGGCCTGCCTGCGGCTTGAACCGCGCTGATCGGGCGGGTAAGGCGGCGATGCTTGGCCCCTGGCCCCGCACCGCCGCCTTGTGCCGTGCCCGACCCTCTACCTACCCTCCGCCGGGGGGGGCCTCTGCCGGGGGCCTCTACCGACCCTCTGCCGACCCTCTGCCGGGCCTCTGCCGGGCCTCTGCCGGGCCTCTACCGGGTCGCGATCAGGGCCAGATTGCCGATCCCCGGATCGCCGCAACCCCTGCGATCAGATGTCCTTGACCAGCGCCAGCCGGTAACTGACCGCCTCGGCCACATGCGGGCGGCGCACGTCGGCGCTGCCGTCCAGATCGGCGATGGTGCGCGCCACCCGCAGCACCCGGTGATAGCCCCGCGCCGTCAGGCCGAACCGGGTGGCAACCCGGGTCAGCAATTCGCGCCCTTCGCTGTCGGGCGTGGCCATCTGTTCCAGCACCCGCCCTTCGGCATCGGCATTCACCCGCACATTGTCGACCCCGGCAAAGCGGGCCGTCTGCACCGCCCGCGCCGACGCCACCCGGGCGGCCACGGTCGCGGAACTGTCACCCGCAGGCGGCAGGTCCAGGTCCTGAAATCCCACCGGCGGCACCTCGATGCGCAGATCGAACCGGTCCATCAACGGGCCCGAGATCCGGCCCAGATAATCCTCGCCACAAATGGGCGCGCGGCCGCAGGCGCGGGCAGGGTCGCTGAGGTGGCCGCATTTGCAGGGGTTTGCCGCGGCGACCAGCAGGAACCGGCAGGGATAGCGGATATGCGCATTGGCGCGGGCCACCACCACTTCGCCGGTTTCGATCGGCTGGCGCAGGGTTTCCAGCACGGCGCGGGGAAATTCGGGGAACTCGTCCATGAACAGCACGCCGTTATGGGCCAGGCTGATCTCGCCGGGTTTGGCCTGGCGTCCGCCGCCGACGATGGCGGCCATCGAGGCGGTGTGATGGGGTTCGCGGAACGGCCTTGTGCGGCTGATGCCGCCTTCGCTGAGCAGACCCGACAGCGAATGGATCATCGAGGTTTCCAGCGCCTCGACCGGCGACAGCGGCGGCAGGATGCCGGGAATGCGGGCGGCCAGCATCGACTTGCCCGCGCCGGGCGGGCCGACCATCATCAGGTGATGCCGCCCGGCAGCGGCGATTTCAAGCGCCCGCTTGGCGCGTTCCTGGCCTTTGACATCGCGCATGTCGCGGTTTCCGGTGTCGCGCAGCACTTCGCCCGGCACTGAAACCGGGATCAGCTCGACCCCGGTAAAATGCCGGATCACCTCGGCCAGCGAGCTGGCGCCGATCACCTGCGCCGCGCCGACCCAGGCCGCTTCGGGGCCCGAGGCGCGCGGACACAGCAGCACCCGGTCCTCCTCGGCCGCCGTCATCGCGGCGGGCAGGGCCCCGATCACCGGCACCAGCATGCCGCCCAGCGACAACTCGCCCAGGGCCACGGTATTGGCCACCTTGTCATGCGGCAGCACTTCCAGTGCAGCCAGCAGGGCCAGCGCGATGGGCAGGTCGAAATGGCTGCCCTCCTTGGGCAGATCGGCGGGCGACAGGTTCACCGTGATCCGTTTGGACGGCAGCGCGATGGCCAGTTCGGTCAGCGCCGCGCGGACGCGTTCGCGCGCCTCGGACACCGCCTTGTCCGGCAGGCCGACGATGGCAAAGCCGGGCTGACCCGCCGTGACCGCACATTGCACCTCGACCAGCCGCGCCTCGACCCCTTCGAACGCGACCGTATAGGCCAGCGCAACCATGCCATCCCCCGTTTACCTTGGTTAACGGCTTAAGGCGCGAATGGTTGACAAGGTGTTAACGGGTGGCGGCTCGTGTCTGCCAGGCGGTGGCGAAGGCCGGCCAGGCCAGCGGGTCGGCCACCGTCTTGTCCCGGCACAGCGCGTTGCAAAAGCCGAACACACGGCCGCCGGCCTGCATCAGATGGGTGACCGGCTGGCCGGAATACAGGCAGTTTGCGTTTTCGGGCATGCCCGCCGCAACCGCGCCGGCGGCCAGCGGTGTGGGGCCGGGCCAGGGGCGGCGGGGATAGGCGCGACGGTAGCAATCCTGATCGGCGCCATCGACCATCGCCGTCGCACGCCAGCGGCGAAACGACGGGTGCGCCAGATGCGCGGTCACATAGGCCGCCTGGGCCGGCGTGACAGGCAGGTCATAGGTGGCGATCCGGCTGGCCACCGGGGCATAGAACGCATCCGCCGCGCTGTAATCGCCACACAGCCAGTCGCCGCTGGCCCCGGTTTGCGCCCGTGCCCATGACCAAAGCTGATCCAGCCGGGCCAGATCGGCCAGCACTGGCGGCGGCGGGGCGCAATCGGCATAGCTGACGCGCAGGTTCATCGGGCAATGGCTGCGCAGGGCGACAAAGCCTGCATGCATCTCGGCCGCCAGCACCCGGGCCACGGATCGGGCGCGGCGATCGGTGGGCCAAAGGCCGGCCTGGGGATGGCGCGTGGCCAACTCCTCGGCAATCGCGATGGTTTCGGGCACCACGTCGCCTTCGGGCGTGCGCATCACCGGCGCGGTGCGGGCGGGCACGAAGTCGCGCAGCAGGATGGGCAGCTCGTCGGTGTAAAGCCGGGCCGAACGGGTGTCGACCGCGATGCCGAAGGCATCGAACAGCAGCCATCCGCGCAGCGACCAGCTGGAATAGGCGCGGTCGCCGATCACAATCGTATAGGGCATCGGGGGGATCCTTTCAGGGTCTTGTGGCGGCTGTCGCAACGGCTATGTCAGGGATGCAACGGGGAACGGGATGGGTGTGCGATGCAGTGGACGGCGTTGGTCACGGGATTGGTGCTGGCGATGTATCTGGGCCTGGGCGCCTTGGTCAGCCGGGCGCGCGGGATGCACAAGGTGCCTGCCCCTGCGATGAGCGGCCACCCGGCCTTTGAGCGGATCTGTCGGGTCCACCAGAATACGGCCGAACAATTGCTGCTGTTTCTGCCCGGGCTGTGGATGTTTGGCGTGTATGTGTCGGACATCTGGGCGGCGGCCCTGGGGCTGGTGTTTCTGGCCGGGCGTCTGCTGTATGCCCAAACTTACTTTGCCGATGCCGGACGGCGCGGCCCGGGGTTCGGGATTGCCGCGCTGGCCAGCCTTGTGTTGCTGATTGGTGGAGTCATAGGGGCATTTCTGGCCGCCTGACCAGTCGCCGTTTGTGGCCCGGGTCATCACGGACAGTGATTGATCGGCCCTGCCACCCAGCCTGCCGGTGATACGGTCACGACGCTGACCGACAAGGGGTCGATCCGCTGCGTCAGGACCTGCGCCGGCGAAACCTGCAATGCGCGGGCCAGCTGGGTCAGGATCACGCCCATATGCGCGACCACGATCAGTTCGGCCGGGGCGGGTCGCAGCAGGTGGTCGATATCGGCCGACATGCGGGTCGCGCCATCGTGCCAGCATTCGCCGCCGGGCGGGGCGGTGTCGCCGGGGGTTTCCCAATAGGCACGCGACAGGTCGGGCCAGCGGGCAGCGATGTCCTGCCACGTCATCGCGTCCCATTCGCCATAGTCGAACTCGCGCAACGACGGCCGGTCGGGCAGGCGGGTCTGGCCCTGCTGGATCGCATCCGCCGTGGTGCGCGCGCGCAACAGGTCGGACGCGACCAGCGTGGCGGCCTGCGGCAGCCAGGTGGCAAGGCGGGCGATGGCGGCGGTGTCGGACAGATCGGCCGCCACATCGCGCCAGCCGGTCATCGCCGTCTGATGGGTGGGGCCGTGCCGCACCAGCCACAGGCGCGTCATGGCAGCGCCCCTTTCAGCACCAGCGGCAGCCCCGCCATCACCACCACCACCAACCCGGCTTGCGCCGCCAGCCGCCCGTTCAACCCGCCCTGCGCGACCCGGAAGGCCCGGGCCAGCGCGTTGTCGGGCACGATGCCCAGGCCAACCTCGTTCGACACGATCACCACCGGGGCCGGGCAGGATGCCAGTGCGGCCAGCAGCCCAGCCTCGGCGGTGGCCAGATCGGCCCCGTCCAGCATGACGTTGGTCAGCCACATCGTCGCGCAGTCGATCAGCACCGCCTCGGTCGGCGCGACCGCGCGCAAGGCCGCAGGCAGGTCCAGCGGCTCCTCGACCGTGCGCCAGCCCGCGTCGGCCCTGTCGGCCCGGTGCGCGGCGATCTTGGCGGCCGTCTCGTCATCCCAGGCGCGTGCCGTCGCCAGATAGACCGGTGCGCGACCCGCGCCGGTCAGCAACGCTTCGGCAAAGCTCGATTTGCCCGAGGACGCGCCGCCCAGGATCAGGCTGAGGGGGGGCAAGGGCAATACTTCCTCCGCGTTTGATCCGACTGCCTCGGCCCTGCGTAAGGAATACATGCGGCGGGGTGAAGCCCTGCCGGATAACAGACAAGGGGAAAAACATGGCGCTTGACCAAAGTGCAGATCAGTCCCTGACCCGCACCGCAATGCGGGCCGAGCTGCTGGATGCCGAAACCGAACTGCGTCTGGCCTATGCCTGGCGCGACCAGCGCGACGAGGCGGCGCTGCACCGGCTGATCACCGCCTACATGCGGCTGGCGATCAGCATGGCAAGCAAGTTCCGCCGCTATGGCGCACCGATGAACGATCTGATTCAAGAGGCGTCGCTGGGCCTGATGAAGGCCGCCGACAAGTTCGATCCCGATCGCGGCGTGCGATTTTCGACCTATGCGGTCTGGTGGATCAAGGCGTCGATCCAGGATTATGTGATGCGCAACTGGTCGATGGTCCGCACTGGCAGCACCTCGTCGCAAAAGTCGCTGTTTTTCAACATGCGCCGGGTGCAGGCAAGGCTGGAGCGCGAGGCGCTGGCCGAGGGCCGGGTGCTGGACGGCCATCATCTGCGCCAGGCGATTGCCACCGATCTGGGCGTGCCGCTGACGGATGTGGAAATGATGGAGGGGCGGCTGGCGGGCAGCGACTATTCGCTGAACGCCACCCAATCGTCCGAGGACGAGGGCCGTGAATGGATCGAGGCGCTGGAAGATGACGGCATGCAGGCCGCCGAGCGGGTCGAGAACAGCCACGACGCCGAAACGCTGCGGCACTGGTTGACGCACGCGCTGTCATCGCTGAACGAGCGCGAACGCTTTATCGTGCGCGAACGCAAGCTGCGCGAAGAGCCGCGCACGCTGGAGTCGCTGGGCGACGAGTTGGGCCTGTCGAAAGAGCGGGTCCGGCAGCTGGAGTCGGCGGCGTTCGGCAAGATGCGCCGCAATCTGGAGGGGCAGTCGCGCGAGGTGCTGCACTTTCTGTGATCCGCGCGCTGACCGGTGCGCTGGCGTTGATGCTGATGCCCGCCTGTGCCGCCGCGCAGGCGGGCGTTGACATCGTGGTGCTGGGCGAAGTGCATGACAACGCCGCCCATCATCTGGAACAGGCGCGGATCGTCGCGGCGCTGAACCCGCGCGCGCTGGTGTTCGAGATGCTGTCGGGCGAGGCCCCGCTCCGCGCATCTGGCGTGGACCGGACCGATGCCGGCGCAATGGCGGCGGCGCTGGGCTGGGCCGATCTGGGCTGGCCCGATTACGCGCTGTATCACCCGATCTTTGCCGCCGCCCCCGGGGCCACCCTGTTCGGGGCCAACCTGCCGGACGCTGCCATGTCGGTGGCGCTGGACCAGGGCGTGGCCGCGCTGATGGATGGCGGGCGCTATGCCTTTGATCTGGGCCCGCTGGACCCCGCCGACCAGATCGCGCGCGAGGCCGAGATGCAGGCGGCCCATTGCGGGGCGATGCCGGTGCCGCTTTTGCCCGGCATGGTCGCGGTCCAGCGTGCGCGGGATGCGCTGTTGGCCTCGGTGGCGCTGGGGGCGCTGGAAACGCTGGGTGGCCCGGTGGTGGTCATCACCGGCACCGGCCACGCCCGCACCGACCGGGGCATACCCGCGCTGATCGCGCAGGCGCGGCCCGGGGTGACGGTCTGGTCGCTGGGTCAGTTCGAGGGCGACCCCGGCCCCGGCGCACCGTTCGACGCGGTGAACGTGACCGCGGCCGCGCCCCGCGCCGACCCTTGCGTCGTGTTCGGGCCCAGCGACTAGGCCCGGATCGTCCCGGCCCGAAACCTTTGTCAAAAGGGCGGCGCGGGGGCGGGGGTTTCCCCCGTTCTGGCTCCCCCGCCCTCCGGGGCTCCCCCTGTCCCGCCGGGTTCCCCCCTGTCCCCGGGCTTCCCCAGCCCCCCGGGTTCCCCCCGCCCCCCCCGGCTCCCCCCCC
>Ga0105046_10007565_pt1 | contig 17092 bp, 23 predicted proteins | sample MAT03_FD_78385 | JGI IMG/M metagenome (GOLD analysis project Ga0105046, IMG submission 78385) | Freshwater microbial communities from Lake Fryxell liftoff mats and glacier meltwater in Antarctica - MAT-03 (megahit assembly) | ecosystem: Environmental > Aquatic > Freshwater > Ice > Liftoff...
CATGCGTGCGCGTGATGCATGTTCTCCGCACCGATCACCTCCAGGAGTTGGGTTTGCAGGTCATCCGACAAGGCTGGTGCCGGGGCGGGTGCCGGGGCTGGTGCCGGGGCTGGTGCCGTGGCGGCATCCTGTGATCCCCCCAGGGCCCTGGCCACCAGGCCAGCGCTTGGTGGATCGACGGCAATGGCCAACCCCTCGCCGTCATCGTACTCACCGCAGAAGATTTCCGGCGCGAGCGCGAGGATGCCCCATTTTTTGACTTTGGAGCGAAGCATGGAACGCGGTTCCGTGGCCCACTTGGTGTTCTTGACCCAGCCGCCCCTGATGGCCATGGCGTGGGTGCATGTGATTGTTTCTGACTGGCCTGCTCGGGTGAATGTGGCTTTGGCGGTTGCGCCATCGCTACCATCCTCTATCCATGTCACCGCCCCCCCGGCTCGAATGAACTCGGCCAGGGCCGCGTCAATGCGTTTTTCGAGCCTTCCGAAGCTCAGTTGATACGTGCGGAATAGCTCGGTCAGAGAGAGTCCGTCTGTGGCACAAATCATTGCGCAAACCTCACCGATCTCGATGCGGTCGGTGGGTCCGAGCAACTGGGATTTTGCGATGGATGCGCCGAGAGACTTGATGGCAGCCACTGGGTCTGTGGCTTTGGCTATAATTTCTGCGATGCTCACAGTAAATTGCGGTGTTGAATTGGTCATAGATAGGGATGTTGTGTTGAAAAAAATCGAAAGGGGTTAGAAACAGAGAGAGATGTTGTGTTGTGGCGTGAGGTGCCGTGAAGTGAAGTGGGGTGAAGTGACGTGACGTGAGGTGAAGTGGAGTGATGTGGCGTGAGGTGTTGAAAAAATCGAAAGGGGTTAGAAACAGAGGGGGATGTTGTGTTGTGTTGTGTCGTGCGGTGCTGTGCCGTGGGGTGTCGTGGGGTGCCGTGCTGAAAAATCAAAAAGGGGTTGGGACAGAGGGGGATGTTGTGTTGTGACGTGCGGTGCAGTGCCGTGGGGTGAGGTGAAGTGACGTGCAGTGCTGAAAAATCATCCAAGAAGGGCGAGGGTTTCTTTCAGGTCCAGCACGCCGTTCTTGGTTGCGGCGGCCCTCTCAATTGTCTTTATGCGCTTCGCCGAAGTTGATGCTCGCATAAACGATAGTACGGTTGATATTGCGTGATACGTCACTCGTTGAGACAGTGAGAGAGTGCCAGGGTCTGCGCATTCGAGTTTATTGGACGATCGTCCTGCTCGCTTGCGAATCCCGGCTATGTCGGCGTTAGATGACTCCATGATCTCGGCATCAGAGAGACGCTTGTAGCCCTCGTTTTCGACGCAACCGAATACGATTTGATTTTCTGCGCGTAACGCTTTCAGGGCTGCGTAAACTATGGATCGTCCTTTGGGCTTCTGCGGGTTTTCGTTGATGATCTCATTGATCTCCTGGTAGGAGATGAGTTGATCGACGTCCATCTCCAGCAGCCTGGATTTCAGCCGCGCCGATTCTGCGGCAGGCTGGAACGTGCATTTCTTTTTTTCAGTGGTGTCCATTTAGGAGGGGGATGTTGTGTTGTGGCGTGAGGTGGCGTGCAGTGCAGTGGGGTGATGTGGCGTGGGGTGCTGAAAAATTAGTCTACCCAGTCGATGCTGAGCACTTTGAACCGTCCGAAAAATCCTCCGTTTACTGGGCGGAATCGACCCACCCCGATGAAGCACCCGGCGTGAGTGAGTGTGTCGGAGAACACACGCTCCGTAATGATGTCATCGAGCACGTGGAAAGTGACTTGAGCCTTCCACGCATTTACCTCCGGGAACAAACGCCACACCCGCTTGCCTGAGCCACGCACGCCATCCACGTGGCAGTGATACCTAGCCTTTGTCAGGTCATCATTTTTTACACCTAGCAAGGCTGGGGTGGTGACTAGAACACCGCTGGCGAAATGTTTCGTCCAAGTACAATTTTTCTTGCCTGGGATTTTCAATCCCATGAATTTTGCTGAGGCATCCAGGCACATCTTTAGTGCCATCGGTGGGATGTACACCTCTCCGGTGTCGGTGACGTGCGCCTTCTCGCGCCACGTGCGCTCCTCGTAGTCACAGTCGAGTTCCTTGTCAAACTTAGGTGTCTCGTGTGCCCGAGTTGGGGAGTAGGGTGTTATCGACTGTAGTGTGGCTGTTACGGTTTTCATTGTGGTGGTTGTGTTGTGTTGTGGCGTGAGGTGATGTGGCGTGGAGTGCCGTGGCGTGAGGTGGCGTGGGGTGCTGAAAAATCAAAAGGGGTTAGAAACAGAGGGGGATGTTGTGTTGTGTTGTGATGTGTCGTGGCGTGAGGTGCAGTGTCGTGGCGTGAGGTGCTGAAAAAATCAAAAGGGGTTAGAAACAGAGGGGGATGTTGTGTTGTGGCGTGAGGTGGCGTGACGTGCAGTGTCGTGCGGTGCAGTGGCGTGGCGTGGCGTGCCGTGCTGAAAAATCAAAAGGGGTTAGAAACAGAGGGGGATGTTGTGTTGTGAGGTGCAGTGACGTGCGGTGCAGTGACGTGCGGTGCAGTGCTGTGATGAAAAATCAAAAGGGGTTGGCTGGGATTGTTGATGGATGCGCGCCGATTCGCTCGGGAGATGGCCACCAGGATCATGCCGGCGCTCACGGCGAATGCGGCGGCGATGAGGAGGATGGCGATGATCATGCCTTCTCCTTGGAATCCAACCCCGCCGTCAGCGCGCGACCGAGCACGTCGTTTCGGATGTCGTGCTCGATCAGCGCCTGAACAAACCGGGAGAACGAGATTGACGCTGCATTCGCCCGGGTCGCGGCGTGCCTGATGTGGTAGGGGAAGAAGCTGACGGCACGAGAAACCGATCGCCTTCCCGGTTTTGCTTTGTTTCGTGACACGGTTATCCGAATACAGTGACGGTTAACAACCGTCAACGCGAGAATTGGCTGTTTGTTAAAATTGACAACGAATCAAAAGCGGTCTAGGCTGACTCCGGCATGAGACCCAAGATCACTGGAAGAACAGCGGTTACGAAGTCGATCTCTCTCGACCCGTCTACCATGCGAAAACTCAACGCCCGCTTGGAGAAACTCTACCCCCGGGTGAAGGGGTTATCGCACTACGTGCAGTTGCTGATCGAGGCCGACATCCGGACCGGAACTGCAACGGAGCAGATCAAGGAATGGTGCGCGGTGGAGGGTTCGAACCTCCGACCCCCTCCGTGTCAAGGAGCCGTCCTCGGATTGGTTAAGGTCGACTTCAGAGATGCCGATACAGGTGCCGATGGCTTGCGCTCACTCTCACACATGCACCAGTTTCCGCTCTCTCCTACCAAACTCCGTGACGCTGCATGATGCCATGAACGCGCTTCTTGTCGCGAAGGCAAAGGCCGGCCGCAGACCAAAGACGTTGACAAATCTGCGACAGTATTTGACGCGTTGTATGCTCAACAGGGAGCACGAACTGATCTCGCAGATCACGCCGGACGACGTCGAACAATGGATCGACGGAGCGAAGTCAGCATGGGGACGGCAGACCGCACTGAACCTGCTCTCGTCCATGTTCTCGTTCGCGGTCCGGCGCAGGTGGATGGCGTCGAACCCGTGCGACATGGTCGAGCGCCACACGATAGACCATCGAGTCCCAAAGATTCTGAGCATCGACCAGACGAGGTCGATGCTGTCGGGATGCTCGCCGAAGATCCGGCCGTGGGTTGTCCTCGGCATGTTCGCCGGCTTGCGCCCATCGGAGGCGGAACGACTCGACTGGTCCGCCATCCGGCTGACTGGCGCAGACCCGTGCCTGGTAGTCGATGCCTCGGCCAGCAAAATTCGCAGGCGGCGAATCGTGCCGCTGGGTCCGTGCGCCGTGGCGTGGCTGGGCCTGGACTGGCGTCCAAACGGACGAGTGGTCTCATCTCACTCGACCCTGCGGCGCTTGCGCCGAGTCGCCGGCGTGAGCGCCGGGATGCTGTGGTCGCAGAACGTCCTCCGACATACCTACGCCAGCATGCGCATCGGCCGGGGTGACGATGTCGGCGCGGTCGCCTCCCAGATGGGCAATTCGCCCACCATACTTCTCACTCACTACCGGGAACTCGTCCACCGTGCTGATGCCGTGGCGTTCTGGGCGCTACTGCCGAAATCGAACTGATTTTTCACCACACCACCATTGTAATTATGACTATCGAAAACCTGACGACCAACTACCCCGACTGGATTGAGACTGCAGTAATGTGGGCCATCTACATCGGCATCGTGCTCGCGATTGTGGGCGCCTATTTTTTGCCTACTCTAATAGCTGGAGCGAGCGGGCACCCACATCTGTGGGCAATTGCCGCCTGCAATCTCCTCCTCGGCTGGATGTTCATCGGCTGGGTTATCGCGCTGATCTGGAGTCTCACGCATCCACGCGACTACTAGCGCGGCGCAGTAGCCAGATTCTCGCCTGCCACGTGCCGGCTCCACAAAACTGTTTTACAAATTCCACTTGCATCGCGTTCATCGGGGCCGCATATTGGCGGCATGGAAACGAACAACAACGCGACGGTGGAATCAGCCAGAGAACAACTGCGGGTGGCAGTTAGCCGGTGGACGGCCGCGCTAGCGGCGTCGGACGCCGCACCGGACGACGCGCCGGAAGTTCTTTTGATCGCATTGTCGACGGAGTTCGGGGCCGCGGTTGCGGCCAAGGTTGCAGCCTCGGCGGCGCTGACTGCGGTCATCCTTGCGGCTAGGACACCGCAAGAAATCGATGCCGCGCGCGCCCAGGCCGAGGCATCGGCTGCATGTCTCCGGGCCCGCCGAAAGGCGGACAGGGTTGGGCCGGTGAATGAACGTCGGTGCGTCTGCGGTGGACGCACCTCAGTGGCGCAGGACGGGCAGTCCTGCGCGGACTGCGCGTAACCAACCCACATCATGGGAAACACCATGCTATCACCCGCAAAAATTGAATCTCTTCGAGCTCTCCACGCGAGCATGCGCGGGCGCCGTCATAGCGTGGACTCACTTGCCAGGGGGGATGTCCTGGCGGATGTCCGCCAGATCATTGCGCGCCGCAGACATGGCCGGTCTGCGCGTTCGCTCGCCGTCCACTGTGTGGTGTCCGATCGCACCGTCCGACGTTGGCTGGACGGCGAGGACTGGCCACCCGCGGATCAGATCCGGGCAATGGCGGCCTGGGTCAAATCCGTGGCTCCACCACGATCGAGATTGACGTAACGTCTGGAGTGTTGACCGGTAGCGCTGCCACAACGGCTAGATGGTCCATCACCATTTTCCGGATGCGACACGCTAGACCTCTCGGGATGCTGTCCAGGGTGGGGATGCGTGGAAATCCTACGGATCGTTTTTTCGCATCCATCTGTTCCAGCAGATCGATCGCGTTTTCCAGTCTGCCGGCGTAGCCGTGAAATTCTTGCTGGGCTCGACGGAGTTCCGGGGACTGATCTACCCGGTACAGATAGCCCAGTCCCCGGAAAATCGCATGTGCTGTAAGGAGGTCGTTCCTCCATTTTTTAAGAAGTTCGTCGCTGGTCATAAATCCTTTTTAAGCGGGAGGTCCCCAGGGCGAAACCCCGGGGACCGATGCCAATTCCGCCCCACCATCTCTCCTACCGTCGGGCCCGACCAAACTTCCGCGCGTGGGGTTCCTCGACAGGATCGACGACAATCGAGATGGATTCAACGTCCGGTGTCGGAACAATTTCGTCCACTGCTTCAAAGTCGGCACGTGCGTCCAGCCGATTGATTGTCGGTCCCGCAGCGCCATCTACCCACACCCCGATCTGAAATCGTCCAGCGGCAGATGCGCTCACCGTTGCCCCGAGTCCGTCGGCATCCGCCTCGATCGTTCCAAGCACAGGATCACTTGATGTCCATTCCGGCAGTCCACCGCTGATGTCCGGCTTCGACCGCTCGGGCATTGCGAGAATCCGAACATGCACACTGGTCCCAATTTTAATTTCAGTTGTTGCCATATTTTTGGTTTGTTTCTCCCCCCTCACCACGATGGGGGTAAGCTATTGTTCAGGCACTTGAACAGGTGGCGTCGGATTTCGGCCCTGCGAGATTCCGTAGGCTGCGCCGGCAGCGGAAACCCCCGCAAGAAACGCATCGGTCTGGTCGGCGCCGTAACCCCTGATGATGATGCGATAATTGCCATTCGTGTTGCCAACAAGTTCAACCGATTTCACCTGCTTTTTTGCGAGAAGGTTTTGGAACTGCGCAGTGCCACCCCAAGGTAAAGGGAAGGTGGTGGTAGAGCAGCCGGTCGTAAGGCAGATCAGAAAAAAAATCAAAGTGACCTTCACGCATTACCTCGCATCTCAACAGGCAATGGGTTGGGGCTGACAATCTGCACGGGCGTTGGATTGGCATTCTGCAATTGGAATGTTCTCATGCTCTTCAAAATTTCGAGAACTTCATTGAACTTTCCGCTGTCCTGGGAAGCTTGCGACTGAGGTAACGCCGCTGCGGCGCTTGCCGACTGAGTCACATCCTTTACCAACTGGCGTGATTCCATGGCTGCCTTGTAATCCCGCAACTCGCTGATCATTTGCGCCAACGTCCCCTCCTGCTGTTGTTTGGCCGACTGCTCGCCCTTGACGCCTGAATATAGGCTGCTCAGCGCCCCGAGTTCTTGCTGCAATGATAGGATCTTTTCCTCCATTCGTTTTGCGGCATCCACCATCTTGTCGTGGCTCCCGTTTACCTTAACCAAAACCTCGGCCACGTCTTTTGAGCTTTTTGCCGCCTTCAGGTTTGCCTCATCCAAAGCCAATTTTGCCGCTGCTGCATTGGACTCGAACGCGACTTTTGCCGCATCCAAAGCCAATTTTGCCGCTGCTGCATTGGACTCGAACGTGACTTTTGCCGCCGCAGCATGGGCCTCTATCGTGGACGAATTCTCCTTGATCTTCATGTAGCTGGCCACGCCTGCTGCAACGGAACCAAGTGCTAATGCTAGAAGCACATAGATCAAGTTTGCGGCAACTCCAACGAGATTCTGGGCGGCGGCAGTTGTCCCCGATTTTTGAGAAATTAACGACTGCAATAGTTCGATCACTAGGTTTGTTTGGGATGAGTCCATTGGATTGTGCATCGTTTCCGGTAGTTTAAACGCGACTGTAATCCGCAAACACCCACCCTCCCCAGTTGGTGCCGTCGCCGGATCGCACCCAGATTCTGCTGCTCGCGGTGAAGCCGACGACCCTAGATGTGCCGAGAGCGCCGTACGGAGAGGTTGGTGGGGGTGATCCGGGTGGCATAATCTGCCACGTGTATCGATCCCCAGGGCTACTGATGGTCAATGTAACAAGGAGATATTTGCCGGAGAATTTCGTGCCCGATTTCGGTGAGAATCGCGGCGCCGGAAGTGAGTTGCCGCCACTGGATGCAATGCGTTCGATGGTCACGCTGGAGGAGGATTGGGCTCCAGTGATGTCACGTGCTGTGACTGTAAGCTCGTATGTGCCAGCCGTATCGAAAAACAATTGATCATCGAGGTAGGTCCACGATTTCGACGGGCTTACTTTCCACGTTCCCCAGTCAACGCGATCACCGTTTTGGGATACAGAATGAAGCGAGATTTCCGTCAAGTCCCCCTGAGAATCCGAGACAATGAATGCCGGAGTGAACTGGCCCGCACTGTCGGTTGTGCCGACGCTACCGCTGGGGGTGCTCCACGCGATGAACGGCCTCGGGTCCGCGTTGGACGCCATCAAAAAAGTGCGCTCCGGAATCGGTGACGAGTTGTCGATGTCCTCGGCTGTGCTAGCGACGAGATGGATGTATCCCGCCGCGCCAGACGTGATCATTCCGCGGATTCCCGGGTGAGTCCAAGGGACGATGGATTCCAGCGGGATGATCCAGGCCTTGGCCGCCGTGGTCCAGGCCACCGGCTGAGTGCCCTGGCGCGCCCGAGCGATCGTGTAGGTCATGTCGGCCCCCACCAGCGCACGGGTTTTGATCGAACAGAATTCCATCTCGGGAATCCCTGACGTGATGACCACGCGACCGCTGACGTCGAGGTTGACCAGGACGAGGATTAACTCGTCCGCGAGCATTCCGGCCTCAGTTGTCGGGTATCTCTCGGCTAGGTAGGCGTCCGGCCCAGTGGTGCCCTCAGGCAGCGTGAGAATGATCTGCTCGTCGATCGCTGTGATGCCGGCAACCAAAGCGGCACGGACGGCGAATCCCGGCTGGCTCCCGAGGTCCGCGTAATCGATATCGTCCGGAGAATAGAACACGGAAAACGCGATCACGTCCACGCGAGGTCGTGGAGCGAGCACGGCAACCGACGACGTAGTCCAGACCTCGGCCGGTAGAGGAATTACAACGCACTTCAGCTCCTCGATGGGCGGACATGCGTTGTTCTGCGGATCTGCCTCGGTCCAAGCCGGCGAGTAGGACCGTGAGGTTACCATCGTGTCAGGCCGTAGGATCATCTCCACCGGGCCGCTCGCCGGCACGCTCAACGACTCGACGACGCACAGTTGCGCAATTCCGTCGCCTCCGGGCTCGGGATCGATGTCGAACAAGACCTTTGCGCCGGGATGGAGATTGTCCGCCACCGGTCGGCGCACGGTGGCGCGGATCTCGCCGATTGGACGGGAGGCTCGCAGCGACATCTCGGCAGCATGTGCGGCGGCCTGGGTGGCTCCGGTGATGTGCGGTCGGTCGATGGTTACCACCTGCTGCACGCCCCCACGAAGTCCCAGGCTTACGAGGTTGTCCACCTTCTGGTCTCGCTCCTTCCATTGTGCGGCTCGGTCGGTGAACCGCACCAACGTGCATGTCGGCACGTCACCGAACCCTGGCGCATCGAGGATGTGCCGTGACGTGATGTGCCTGGCGTCGATGGTCTGTGGTGAGCCTGGAGTGAAGCCTGGCTTCAGGAGCGCGATCGCGAGCTTGCCGTTGGTCGTCCAGTAGAGGGTTGCATCGATCATCTCCAAGAGACTGGCAATGGCCCCGCGCGCATCGGTCTGCGATGTCCAAAGAGGCGAGCAGAACGCGAAGGATTTGCGTGCGGCATCGGCCACCCAGATTGCCGCCTCGCTCCACGAAGTCGCGTCCATGGAAGCAACCGGGAGACCGAGACCGTGACGGCCGGTGAGTAGCTCCACGAGGGCTGCCACCGGCGAGACCTGGCTATCTATCGTTGGCCCCCCGAGGTGAATGGATGTGAAGCCGTTGTACAGCGCGCCCACCAGCGACGTGTCGGCCGCTGGGAGCCGGGAGATTATCGCTTGGATGTTCGGCGCCATGGACCGCTCCCGACCGAACAGAAGCCCCACAAAGACGACATAACAGAGCCCGGCGTAGGGTGGGTGATCGACAAGAGCCGCGTCCGCTGTGGTCTGGTCGCCCCGATAGATCGTGATTCGCCCACCCTTGTCGAGGTACTCCTCGGCCTCGGGGTTCAGTGTTAGTTCGGTTGCTGCTGCGGCGAGCGTGACGGGCCCGGTGACGGCCTCGAACCCGTCGACAAGAAGAACCTGGAGGGTGTGCGCAGTGCCCCAGCAGATCGCTCCAGCCAACGTGCCGTAGTAGTCGTAGCTTTTTGCCCCGCCGCCTGATTTACCGGATCCCATGTGTCAGCCTTTTTTTCCCGGTCGGTCTTGCTTGGCTTGCCTGGCTATCTTGTCCAGTGCCGGCGAGATCCACCGCAGGGCGATGATGCGAGTGCCAGACATCATCGGGATCGGCACAGTCTCTTGGTGCGTTGCCAACTCCTCGTCCTCGATGATGTCGTTCTGGGTCGGGAGCTTGGATTTTCCTTTGGAGCTCATTGGTGTGGCCTGAATGTGTTGGCGAGCAACCGGAGCCACTGCCCCGCGTTGTCGATAATTCGGACACCCTGCGTGTAGGTTACGTGGAGCACCCTCCAATCGCGTAGCATCAAGCCCAGGTGATGCGGACTGTGACCGACTCGGATCAGGAGCGTGTCCCCTGGCTCTGGCGTTTCAACTTCTTTAAACCAATTCGCTCCCGGCCCCGTGAACCACTCCATCATGATCGGCCGATCGTTCCCCCTGGACTGGGCGGCTGCACCCTCCGGAAAATCGAAGGCAGGCAACCAGCCAGCCTCGAAATAAACGGAACCAATGAGTTTGTGGCAGCAGGCACCAAGTCCTTTCGTTGCGGAGCCATCACACCATGGAGTTCCCACCCATGACGTAGCAGCCGCTTCGAGTGCATCCATTTGAAGTTCACTTTTTTCCATAGCTCCCCTGGGTTTGCTTCGGGATTGTGAAGCTTGGATTTTTCTGAGGAGCGAACGGGAACCCCAGAAATTTCGCGAAGTTGTTAAATTTTCCGGTTGGATTCGTGGATACGTTGTAAGGCCTGCACGTCTCAGGTCGGCCATCACATCCCGGCACGACAGATACCGCATCATCCACCGTCCACGTCGCCGCCCGGTCGAGGGTGAGGGTGACGAGTCCACCAGAGACGGCGGACGATGCGAGTACCAGCCAGCGCTCGGAACCACGTGACAGGTAGCCTAGCGCGAAGTAGTGGACAAAGCCCCAGCCGGGAGGGAGACCTCCCGATTTTGCCATCGTTTTGAGGTCTACCATGTTGCTGGTGACCGTGGAGTTGACGGCTGCCGTGAATGTCCAGTCCGCCGAGATCAACCCGCAGCCGGCATCGTAGACCGCGTGGGTGCAGGCAGGCTGCACGACGATGCGCGGGACCTGACGATCGAATACCGAATAAGGCCCGACGGCGGCGGCTTTGACAAATGGACCATCAAACGAGATCCGCGATATCTCCCCAGACCAGACCGAGACAACGTTGGATCCCGTCGACCCTGAGACGCTGCATTCCGAGATCTCGATGAGCACGCGGGCTGTCAGGTTGCCCGGTAAAAACACGTTCGCCCAAGCCTCGGCTCGGGCCTCGATAGTGATCTCGTCACGGTCCAGGCGGATGGACCGCTCAAACTCCGAGTGCGTGATCGGAGCGGCAGTCCACGTGTCCCCCGAGACGGTTAGATTCTGCTCGTAGGACGCGCGCCGGTAGACGGTCGGAGTGCCCAGGCGATCGACTGTGATCTTGTAGAGCCATGCCTTGAGCGCAACGGCTCCGATGGTTGTCCCGCGAGTCTCACCGGTGCCCATCGAGTACTCCTCGGGGACCTCCTCCCACTCAAGCCGAGCCGTTGCAAATTCTGGCGACCGAAACTCGAGCTCGAACTCGTCACCAACATGCCTTGCGAGGACAGCCACCGAGACTGTGGCGCCACCTGCCTTGATCGCGTGCTCGATGCCAGCCGACAGAGTGAGCGTGTTGCTCGCGATGGACAGCACACGCACCCACTGTATGACCGACCCATTGTCGATCGACAAGAACCGGTATGGACCAAGCTCGGATGCGTCCTCCACAACGATCGATGTGGCCGCTGCAGCCACGTCCTCAGCAACGCCGGTGACGTGGGCCAGGGTCGTCGCATAATGAGCCCCGGACGGGCCGCCGATGTCGCCCCACCATCGCAGCAATTTTGAGATTTCGACCCGATTGACCATCGATACGGACCCCGAAACAGCAGTTACCGATTGCTGCGGATAGGCCGCCGATGCCCTGGATCTCGGCGCGAAGCCGAGCGATTTCCGAGCGATCTCCACCCGCGGAGCAGATGAACGCGGTCTCTGGCTCCACTCGATCGAAAAAGGGAAAATCGGGGGGGTAGTTGTGTCGTTGAGCGCAGGCCCCGTGGACCACGACGCGGCGACAGGCGTCAATCCGTGTTCAGCGGTTGCGTCCTCCACCAGCGAGATCTGGACTGCCGCCACCTCCGGATTGAGCAGAGACGGCAGATCTAGCTCGAGCCTCCCAACGATCAGCGGGGCAACCCAGTCCCAATCCGATGGCGTTTCAGGGTTGATCGCGTGGTCGGAAAAATCGTCGGAGAATCCAATCGATGACCCTCCCGTGACGGGACCTGACCAGTCAGTCCCCCACACGGCAAAAGGCCAGGCCGGACTGATCACCGTCTCGTCCGCGTACTCGCTGAGTCCGTTTCGGAGCGTGTTCATTTCCGATCTGGAAAGAATCGCCTCCCATCGCAACGTGCAGCGGAGGGACGCGCCAAACTTGCGTCGGAATTCTCTCCCAGTCAGTGAGCGGTGCGACTCAGTCGGGACGGAGACGCGTAGCAAGACCGGCTTGCGCCAGGCCGGCGAAAACGGAATTAACCACGCACCTGATCCGTTGTGGCTGACGAAGATCATGACGCCTGGAGGTCGACAAGAAATGAACGGAATCGGCGGTCACGCATGAGTTCGTCAGCCCGCCCACGGTGATCGAGAATCACCACCCGCATCGGGTCGCCGCCGCCGCCGCCAAACGCCATCGACTCGAGGTTGCCTACGCCGAGCTCCTGGGTCCGGTAGGCCGGCACCACAAATTCGCCGCGGTGGACGACCCCTGCCACCTGCATTGTTGGACCATCGCCTGTGTACCCACCGACATTGAAGCCTCCGGACGTTGCAGCCGATGCCGCTGCCATACCGGACGCGAGAGCGGCAGTCGTCACACCTGCACCCGTGGCCGCTGTGGCACCACCAGACAATACCCCCAGGGCGGTGAGGATCGGGATTGCCACCGTGGCGTAGAGGACCGCCGTGAGGATCGTCGAGATGAAGTTCGTCAGCAGTTGCAGACCGAATTCCGCAAACGCCTGGCCAGCCGACTTTGATCCCATGATGACAGAGGTCAGTGCGCCACTGAGCCCCTGCACGCCTGCCGTCACGGTGTCGAACGTCACCCCTGCCATCGCGACGCTAAGATTCTGGTACGACGTCCGAAGCTGGTCGACCTGCCTGGACAGCGCACCGGAGAATGTCGCAGAAGATTCGATCGCACGAATCCTCTGGGACGTCTGGAGCCGGTCGAGTAGCGCATCGTTAAGATCTCTCTCCGCGTCAATCGTGGTCTGGAGCGTTAGGCCGGGATCACCTCTCAATTGCCGTTCGTATTCGGACCTCAGTAGGTCCTCGCGTTGCTGCAGCACCGGCAACTCGTCACGCATCACGCGGGCGAGAGCCTCCTGCTTTTCTACCTCGCCCATCGTAGGGTCGCCTGAGACGAGAGCGTGACGAAACGCGTACAGGTTATTGATATCGGCCTCGACTCGGAGGAGATCCTGCGCTGCTCCGGCCCGTCGTGCTCGCTCGCCTTCTATCGATTCTGTCTCCTGGTCGGAGCCTCGAAATTGAGTGCCGGGAGTTACCGACCGAGAGACACCAGCCTGAGATAGTCGTTCCTGAAGTGACTCCGGCAAGTCCCAGATACTATTCAGACCTGTCACTGCTTGATTCGCCTCTCGTAGCCATCCCGAGAACTTGGAGAGCGTCGAGCTGGACACCCTCGAAAGCATCTCTCCGAGAGATTCCGACAGCTTGCCGATCTCCACTCCGAGTTCTGCGGCCGGACCTTTCGCTTGCATGAGTGCTGCGGCTTGCCCCTTCACGCGCGAGTTGAGGACCTCTAGCAGCTGGTCGAAAGTTTTGACCTTGATGTTCAGCCGGCCGAGCTGGATCTCCTCACCGTCTAGTGCCTGACCTAGCTGACGTGCCGCAGTCGTCGCATCCGTACCCATCGCCGCCGAAACATCGAGGACCAGGGGCGTGAGCCTTTCCACCTGATCGGCCGTCGCCCCCATCGACAGCAGGATTGCCTGCACCGCCAGCACCGTCTCGTCGGAGACCCCAGTCAAACTTTCCAACGCCTCCGCTTGCGCTATGAGAGCGGAGGCAACGCCAAACGAAGCCTGGCCCGAAGCCTCCAATGCCGTGGTCAACCGGTACGTTGCAACGCGAGCCTCCTCTGCGGCGCGCCACATCTCCCGAATTGCCGCTGTGATACCGGCTGCGGCGAGGACTCCGGAGATGTTTTGCCAGCCTTCTCGCATCGACGCGAACGCGCCTTGGATGCCTTTTATTTGCGCCTGTACTTGCGCGCTGCCCCTCATCTTCAGAACGATCTCAACGGTGTTCGCCATAATCGCTAGCTAGCTTACCAAGTTGATCGCAGAGGTCCCGAAAGTGGCGCACGTTGTCTTTGTGCTGGGTCGATGCCACTGCCATTTGCACCACAGATGCGAGCGTCAGCATGCGCCGAGCCTCCGCCCGGTCTCCGGCCTGCGCCCAGTCCTCGAGAGTTTCGATATCGCATGCTCCAGTTTCCGCGGGGCTTAAGCTCGCCCGGATGGCGAGGTCCGCGATGAACTCAGGCCACTTAATCCGCCGCTCTTGATGATGTCGGCCATGGCCTGCCTTGCCGCCCGATTCGCTGACAGACGGACGGCATAGGCGAAAAAACCCGACGCGTTCACGGCGTTCATAACGCGAACCAGTTCCTCATAACTCTCGACCGAAAGGGTGTCACACCACTTTGGGTGTTGTCCCGTTGAGAGTTCGACCAGGCGCATCTCATCCTCGGATTCGTAGGCCCGAAAGGCAGCTTGAAATTGCGAGACCGTGATCTGCTTCACATCCACGTTCTCGGTCCCACCGAGTTGTAGGGTGACGGTGACTTTGGTTGGTTCGTTCATGTCAGTTCATTTTTTTCGCATTAAAATACGACTGACCAGCTTTGATCGTCGCTGTGGGTTCATGGTTCTGGGTCGTTCGATGCAACGAACTCGGGCCCCTGCTCTGGGATGAATACCCCCCTAGACTGGCCGACCGGCCCGTTCCTGCTGAACGTCCAAACGACCGATCCAGGTGTTACCTGCAACAGGATTGGCGCTCCAATGAGCGAGTGAACGATAACCTCCGAAAATGTACCAATCCCGGCGACATTCTCCGCTGAAACCTGAACAACCCACGGCATTGCACGGTCCACGGGTGCGATGAGGAACTGCGGGCTGGTGCTGAACGCTGTCTGCAACGCGACCGCGTTGGCGGGTCGATACTGAATCCTGTAGCGCGTCACAGTTTCGTTTGTTGGGCTGGCTGTCCACCGTATCAGGATGTTGGTTGCGGATCTTGCGTATGAGACGCCTGTCAATGCGCTAGGCACAGTCGGCGCACTCGGGACCCTGTATGAGACTTCGTTCGATGGAAGACTTTCTAAATCACCTATGTTGACCGCTGTGACGGCGAAAAAATAAGTGATGCCCACTTCAAGAAGCGGCACTTCAACTATTGTGTTCAACCCAACGTCGCGTCTCGATGTGTACGTCCTCGAGCTTGTGCCTTGATGTACAAAGTAGCCCTTGATGTCGGTTTCGGTGTTAGGTCTCCATGTGAGACCGATGGATGCCGTGGGTGCCGCAACCGCAGATAGGGTCGCGAGAACCATGGCGATGATGGTGGTGAGAGTTTTCATGATGTTGCTTTCCAAATCTTCACTGCGAGAACGTCGTCATCGTTATGGTCGGTTAGGCTAGGATTGTTATGGTGCATTGATCGCCGTCTGCCGGCTCGACGTTGGTGCCATTGAGTCTCATCGCGATGCCGCGGCTGTCTCGGGTAGAACCCTGCAAATACCCGGTTGAAATGATCTCATTGAATGATGTGCCGACGATATTGCCAACGTAGACACTGCCGTCTCCAGCGCTGGTAGGCGACCAAGTAATCACGAACTCCCCCACGTAGTTGCCCTGGTAAAAAATTTCGAACTGAGTGTCATCTTCGAAGTGGGTCGGATAGACAGCCAGTATCGTTGGCGTGACAGTTCCACCATTCCACTCCAGGCGCAGACGCATGAAAGTCTCGTCGTCTAAAGGTGTGCCTTTTATTGTCACATCCGTGCCGAGAATCACGTCCATGTAGAGTTCGCTTGCCAGGACACGGACATGGATCGTCTGGGTGTGAACATCGACCACGCCTGGCCCGGAATCGGAAATGACAAGGTCTGGCATGGTCGTTTATGAAATCACAACGCCATCACCAACGAGTTTGCGCCATGTGAATACACCCGACGCGCGCACCAGCACGTAAGGCCCGTCTACGGACGGCATGGCCGGAAAATCCGTGATGCCATAGCCCGCCAATGTAGTCGGCTTCCCGGCAGTAATCGAAGACCAATTAAATGACGGCGTGCCTGACAGGCTTATATTCCCGCTTGTTGTGACAGTCCCGCTCAGTGTGAGTCCTGCGACCGTCCCAGTACCAGAGACACTCGTCACCGTTCCAGATCCACCCCCCGGTGTAAAAGATTCCCAAGCTGGCACCGCACCAGCGCGCATCCCCCAAAGCAACGCCCCAGCCGTGGGAGGGCGCGGCATCTTCGCGCCGTTGATGTAGAAATTATTGTCTTCAACGGCGAATGCTGACCCTGTCTTGACATACAAATCCACACCAGATTTGTAAATAGCCGACTGACCCAGGCTTCCGGTGCCGGTCCAAATAGGCAGGTAATCCGTGCTACCAGTCCCCTTGGCGTAGTCGGTGCCCAGGGTGGCAGCGGACAATCCAATGCCCCCCCCTTTTACGATGCCAACCACGGGGCTGGTGATCGTAAGCGACAGATTGCCACCGGACACGGACCCGTTTCCTCCGAATCCATTGGTCGGGAGAATGCTGCCACTCACCACTGTACCGGCACCCGCAGGTCCCGTGGGTCCCGTGGGTCCCGTGGGTCCCGTGGTGCCTGTCAGTCCCTGGATACCCTGCGCACCGGCTGCGCCAGTGGTGCCTGCTGCACCAGTGGTGCCTGTTGCGCCAGCGGGTCCTACTGCGCCAGTGGTGCCTGCTGCGCCCGTGGTGCCTGTCAGCCCCTGGATACCCTGCGCACCTGCTGCACCAGTGGTGCCTGTTGCGCCAGCGGGTCCTACTGCGCCAGTGGTGCCTGCTGCGCCCGTGGTGCCTGTCAGCCCCTGGATACCCTGCGCACCGGCTGCACCAGTGGTGCCTGTTGCGCCCGTGGTGCCTGTCAGCCCCTGGATACCCTGCGCACCGGCTGCGCCAGTGGTGCCTGCTGCACCAGTCGATCCAGCCGGTCCCGTCGGCCCTGCCGACCAAGTCCCATCCCCGCGCAGGAATACGGATGCCGTCGCGGTGCCCGTACCTAGCCGCGCCGCGGCGAGTATTCCTGACGTGACGTCCGCTGCGGCGTGGTTGTGGGCCGACGGAGTGAACGTCGCAGGCACCCCAGAG